>Ga0209406_1000447_pt1 | contig 33107 bp, 32 predicted proteins | sample COGITO_mtgs_1204_FD_184808 | JGI IMG/M metagenome (GOLD analysis project Ga0209406, IMG submission 184808) | Pelagic marine microbial communities from North Sea - COGITO_mtgs_120426 (SPAdes) (version 2) | ecosystem: Environmental > Aquatic > Marine > Epipelagic ... | reverse complement strand
ATCGATACTTCGGTTCTGCCCTATTGCCTAATTTGTGAACAACGAATTTCTCCCAATTCTCTGGTTTACTTGGAAAGGTTTTCTTCACCTTCAGAGTAATTTGACCATCATGTACGTCTTCAAACTTACTGTCCTAGATATTGGGGTATCTACAATGAACCATTTTGTACACTTCGTACATGGTCAAGAAGCGGCTTAAGGTCATATGTCCAGTGAAAGCAGGAAAATGATGAATTAGATCATCCAAGCCATAACCTCCATCCTCAATGAATTTCATCCCTTGCTTGTAAGTATCTTGCCTATGGCTAAATTTCTGGGTTTCTAAATCCCCTTTTATGTATGTCTTTTTATCGTCCACTATTGGTGTTCAAATTTGTTAACGCACTCATTTGAAGGCCTTTTTGCATATAAACAATCCAACCCACAAAACCTTGAATAATTAGATGTATTAGCATTAAAATCGAGACGCTGAGAGCTAAATCTTCAGGGTATCCTAACTGCACTAAAAGTGCTATTAAACTGCCTTCTCTAACCCCAAGCCCACCCAAAGAAATTGGAATCATACTCACAATCCATAGATAGGGAATAACAAACAAGCAATGAACAAAGCTTATATCAATTAAGGAATTCATAATCATAAAGCTGGCGAATAATCCGCTTGCCTGAAAGAATACAGAAAGAATAAAGGCTCCGCTCAGATTACTTGGCGAGTCTCGATATGCAAATGCCGTATCTAGTAGAGAAACGGTGAATTTTTCCATCCTTTCTGGAAGAATTCTAGCCAGTTTTACGCCAAGCCTATTCGTTGATTTATTAAAAAACATCATCATCAAGAGCACAATTGGCAATGTGACAAATAGAAGAGGTGTTATTAAAGCGCGACTTGAAGAGTCTACATCATCAACAAAGAAGAACAAAGTCAAAGGAAAGAGGCAAATAGAAAGCATTCCTAAAATTCTTTCCATTATAATCGCCGAAGTAACTTGACTTAAGGGAACTTCTGATTTTGAAATCGAATAGGCTCTATAAACGTCTCCACCTATTGCTGTTGGAAGGAACAGGTTAAAAAAAAAGCGATGAAGTAATCACCAGTTAAATTTCCGAGCCTCAATTTGTAGCCAAGGGAGGATAATAATGATTTGATTCGAAGTCCAGCTATCCAATTACGTGCAGCATAGATTACTATGGGAATCCCAAACCACAACCAGTTGACTCCCTTCATGGCGACCATCGCTGATTTTAGATCTAAGCTAAAACCCAAGAAGGTTAAAAAACCTGCAGAAACAAGTAGTTTAAAAATGGTATATAATCTCTTCTTGTTCACTTCAATAAATTAATACACCCTTCTCTTTGAACATTTCTTGGTAATATTCATCTTGAGAAGCAAGCAATTTATCAGCCAATTCCTTGTGCAAAGGGTCATGTTCGACCTTGACAGACTTTTTAGGGCTTCCTGATCGAACATACCAAGTTCGGAGTTTGTCTATAAATGATTGAGGCAAAAAGTCATTAACAAAAAGTCTAAAACGGTCATTTGAAATAATATTCAACAAAAAACGATTGTTTTTTCTACCAGAGGCATTTACCTTAATATCCTCATAGTTAGCCTCATTGAAGAAGGAGGGGATCTCTAAAAAGTGTTCAATTTGTTGCAGTAACTCAACCGAATGATTATGTAGGTAAGCAAAATCATAAACCAACAATCTTCCTTTAAACTCCTTTTTATACAGTTCAATTTGATTTGGTAGGTAATTATCAGACATATTTATATGCCTCACTTTTTCTCGATCGTCCCACTCAAATTCAGTTATGAATTTCTCCATATTATTCACAGAAAAATCAAACGTCCGCATTTGTTGAAAGTAGCTCAATATCCAATTTGAAGGCTTTCTCACTCCAAGAATAATCTTGGTGTTTGGGTCGAAAGAATTTACACGATGAACAAAATTATCTTGCAGATAGTAATTCGCTGACACATCGATTCCAACTTGGCTAGTATCACCTTTAAACTGCTTTTTATACCAGTCAAATCCCCTAGAAAAAAATCTCGAATAAAAGCTTACTTCAGTCAAGGCAGGAACACTCACTTTGGGATGCTTTCTCAATTGATAGTACAAAAAATTAGATCCTGCCCTTCCCATCCCTATTACCGTGGCCATTGGTCTATTACTGCTCATCCGATTCTATAATTTCATCAATAATATAATCTGGTCGCTTCTTCGTCTCTTGATAAATCTTCCAAATATATTCACCTATCATCCCCAACATTAAGATAATCAAGCCTCCGATTATAAGGATGGACACCATTATAGCCGACCAACCTTCAAACGGGCTTTCTCCTCTCATCCATTGAAGGAAAATCCCAAAAGCCCAAAGAAATCCAAATGTTGAGATTCCAACCCCCAAAATCGTCATGATTCTCAATGGGATATAGGATGTACTTGTCAAGGCTTCAATGAACAAAAAGAACCGTTTGAAAAACCTGATTTGACTCTTACCATGCACTCTTTTTAGACGAGTATATGGAACCTTACTAACCTTGTAGCCTAGGCTGAACAGGTCAAAATGAAAGGAACGGACGAAACCTCTATCTGAAAAGGCGTTCAATTTATCAAGGGCTCTTTTCGACAATAAATAACAATCAAAACCCCCAATTGGAATCTCTTTACTAGTGTGAAATCGAATCATGCTATAGTAAATCAAAGAAGTGACCTTATTTAGAATACTGTCGTTTCGACCCTCCCTGAAACAAATAACAAATTCAACTCCCTTTTCCCATTCCACTATCATTCTTGGGATCAAATCTGTTGGATCCTGTAAGTCAGCAGAAATGGTAATTATCGCATCCCCTTTGGCTAGTTTATGGGCAGCAATGGTGGATGCATTCTGACCGAAATTACGGGTAAAATTTGTGATCCTCACTCTCGAGTCTCTTTTTTGAAGAGACTTCAATATTTCCAATGAACCATCGGTAGACCCATCATTTGTGAAACAAATTTCAAAATCATAGCTCTTCAAGGAATTATCGAAATGCCCTTTGATTTCCTCGTAGAGGATTTCCAGTGAAGTAGCATTCTGATATACGGGAATGCATAGAGATATGAGCTTCTTTTTGTCCACTATTTCAATCCGGTTTTCTTTGCCTCTTCCTCGATTATCTTTGTCAACCAGTCGTGCATATTTGTCCCCTTATTCTGTACCATTTGCCAAGCGAGCTCTTTAGATTCGGCGGTAACTCCTTCTAGTTTTCCAGCATATCTACTTCTGTAGGAGCCACCTCTGTGGCCCGGAATAGTGTAATCGAAGTTCGCAGTGGGTTCACCTTCTCCAACTTCAAAATCGAAGAGGTAGAATGTTCCTCCGATTACCCACTCCAAACGTACTTTCCTTGCCTCTACTGGGAGGTCCTTTATCGGTAATTCTGCTGCGAACATTGGGTTGGTCTCAAGAAGAATTTTATAAAATTCAGTATTTCTGTGCCATTCTGGAACCCCTTCGTCCCCCACCACAATTTTACCTCCGACCTTCGTTACTCGTGCGAATTCTTTTAAGGCTCTAGCCTTATCCGGAAATTCTCCCAGCGCTCCGAAGCTATAACAAGCGTCAAAGTAATTATCGGGATAAGGCAGACATTCACCATTTGAAAGGCACATTACCACCTCGGCTTCGCAGTCTTTCATTTTATCTTTTGCACGACGAATCATATCTGCCGAAATATCGTGCAGGTGTAACTCACCGGATTCGTCGAGGTGATTCGCAAGAAGTTCAGAATCCCTTCCTGTACCACAGGCAACCTCCAAAACTTTAGAGTTAGGAGATATATTCAATTTGGCAATAAACTCTTCTCTAGTCTTATTTTCTTCGAGTCCATGCGTAAAAAAAGTCAAGTGTAAGGTATCATCGTATTGATCGGCGCGTCCTTCATAAAAATCTCTCGATTCGGATATGGCTTCGTGCAATTCAAGTGGAAAAATGAGGACGGGAATACCATTTTCAATTGGAAACTGAACCCCACTTTGATCTACTAAAGCATCACCAGATGGCGTTGTACTCAGCGGACCTCCATCGTTTGGAGAGACTAGGGATTTAATCGATTCTTCAATACTTTTTAGCATGGTGGTCTTAGTCTTTTTTAAAGTCGTTTTTTAGAAGTTCATATAATGCGTGATCATACCAAATTCCATCTTTTTGAAATGACTCATGTTCGGTTCCTATGTAGGAGAACCCAAGCCTAAGGATTAAATTTTTTGATGCATCGTTTACAGTGAAATGACTTACAACCAATCGATTTATATTCATTTGTTCAAAAGCGAATTGCAGGACAAGTTTGCCCGCACCTGTCATAATACCTTTTCCTTGATATTCAGGACCGCACCAGTAGGCAAGCTCAGCTCTATTATAAATAAGTGCTCTATGCTTACGTAGGATAGCAATAATTGAAAAGATTCCTGCAAACTCACCCTTGTAGAATATCGACCAGGTTATTCCCTTATCGTTGCCGAAATTATCTTCTAGTCTCTGAATGAATTCCCTCGTTTCTTCAATTTCTTTATGAGCCTCCCAAGCCATAAATTCGGGGATATCTGGATTCGACACATATGGAAAGACTGCTTCGAGGTCTTGTATACCTATCGGTCTCAAAACAAGGTCGCCATCACTCAGCTGACATTCTTCTCTTTTCATTCTTTCCATTTTGCTAGGCAAATCCCTTCCGCGCCGAAGGAATTCCCATTGTACAACATGTACCTTTCCCCCGCAATCTCAAACACCTCAGGATATGCTTGCATGGCATTGTCGAAGGTGATTGTATTTGAATGTGTAAAAATATCTATATCAATGATTTTAAAATCACCATTTAAAGTTGATTCAGCCTTTAATATTTTGTAAGCGTCTGACCCATCTCTAAAATCTTTGCTTCCTCTCTTACAAAACCACAATTCCCACTTCCTACCCTGTTCATTCCAATATACACTAGGACGAGTAATTGCGTCGAATACACTTTCTTGAGCAATGGCAACTTTTGAATCCTGTTTCCAATTCTTCCCATCGGAAGAGGAGGCAAACTTGATGTCGTATGTGTGCTCCATCTTATTCCCTATTTCAAGCCAATTGACTCCAGAGCAATACCACATGTACCATTCTCCCTCAGTTTTAACAACTCCAGGAGATGTGGCAGAAAACAATTCTTTACTATTTCGGTCAAGAATAGGACTCTCCGAATATTTCTCAAAACTAGATCCACCATCCTTGCTAATTGCGAGGCCAGTGTAATTATTGTAAGGAACACCTACAGCTCTTTGCCAACCCGAATAATACAAGAAAATCCCTTCCTCTGTTTGAACGACTGAGCTCGGCATATTTCCGTGTTCGTCAAAGGTGCCTGGCCTTCCCAATTCAATTATGGGACCGTCGTGCACATACACGGGTTTTGTGAGATTATCTAAGCTATAATCCGCATAACTTGTCAGGCTCAAGCTCGCACGAGGTCTTGTGGAAAAGTAAACCCTCAATCGATCTTCAAGTATTAGAGCTGTTGGTACCTGAGCATGACTATTGGACCACGGCAGATGCTCTTTAACATCGAAAATTCTTCCGAGTTTTTTCCACATCCTCTTAATGGAATTTAGATATTTTGAGAAACTGCTTTGAGTTCAAGCGACTAGGCTTATGTCCTTCTGTAATGACTACTGCCTCATTCACTAGATCCTTTATTACTAGCGTATTCGCGCCAACAAAACAAGAATCTCCAACCTTTATATCATTGGCGATAGTAGCATTCACAGCAATAAATGTATTATCTCCTACTTCTACATTTCCAGAAATATTTGCCCCTGAAGTAATCCAGCAATTCTTCCCAATTGTACTATGATGTCCAATAAGTGCACCGCTCCAAACAAATGTATTGCTGCCGATTTTGGTCATAGGCTGAAGGTTCACATTATTCATGATGAACACATTTGAGCCCACTTCTATTTCTGGAGTTAAGTATGTAGAACTAGATATATAAGTTGCCAAATTATAACCCATTCCTTCAAGCTTAACCATCGCACGCTTACGAGCCATGTTTAACTCTTGGTAACCCAAACCAACGAAAGCTTCATGCTCACTAGGAGGAAAAGAAGAATGAAGCTCAGAAAGACCTATCAAGGGTTTATTCCTATAAGAATCAGACGACTTAAATTCATCGTCAACTACAAAAGCTACGACTTCATAATTACTATCCGAACTAAACGATATGTCGATTATTTCAGCAATTTTCCCTGCACCGAAAATGACTAGTTTTTTATCCTTCATATGCCTTTAGTTTATTGCGATCAATCTTACCATTCTGATTCTTTGGAAGGGGATTTAAAAACTTCACTTCCCTAGGAATCATATAGCTAGGTAATATCTTTTTGAGTTCAACTTTCAATTTCTTATCATCCTGATCAGTTGAACATATGAAAGCTCTGATAAAACCTAGTTCGGCGTTTATTTTCACATATACAGCTGCAGATTCAGTAACTCCCTCAATGGCATTGATTCCAGCTTCAATTTCTTCGAGCTCTATTCGGTAGCCCATATGTTTAATCTGATTATCAAGTCTTCCTTTGATATAGAGTTTTCTATCTTGTCTATACTCTACTAGGTCACCGGTTTTATAAAATCGTCGATGAAAATTATCTTCTTCAAGCTTTACAAAAGCTTGATTTGTGCGCTCTTCATCATTGAAGTATCCCAAGCCAACATTTGGACCCTCAAGCCATAATTCACCATAATTTGGATTGTCTTGTATTGGGTCAATTCTATATCCAAAATTTGGAGCCATTTCTCCAAGAGGAGCAAGTTCGCTCATATCCTCGAAGTCAATCTCAGAAATTGGATAGGACGAACATATGCAGGTACATTCAGTTGGCCCATAAACATTCAGAATATCTGCATTTGTTGAATAGAGTTCGTATAGCGTTTTAAGCTTAGTCTTGGGAAAACCTTCCCCTCCAAATGAAAATACTCTGATTGACTGCAACTCTTTCCCATTCAGCGCTTTTGTAGTGAGCAAATACACAAGCATACTTGGAACTGAGAACCATATTGTACATTTCGTTTTGTCAATAAACTCAACTAAAGTCTTCGGATTTTTCGCGTCCTCTGCTCGAACTGGAACCATACTCGCTCCATTAAAAAGAGAGATGTAAAAATCAAAGACCGCGTTATCAAAATAAATGGGATTAACATTGGTGAACCTATCTTCTGGACTGACTCTATATGTACTCCGGCCCCATGAGATAAAGTTCAGTAGATTCTGATGAGAAATTGCGGCACCTTTTGGGAAACCTGTAGATCCAGAGGTAAACATGATGTACGCAGGGTCATTGCCATTTACATTAGTATAAGTGAGTTCCGTGGAGCTTTCTTGTACTTTACCTAACTCCTTCGAAGTAATATCAGGACAACTATATTCCAATCCAGAGTTTGAGAGATCAATTCCAGTGTCGTAAAAAATCATCGAAGGCCTGCATCGATCTAAAATCTTATTGTTTCTACTGGATGGGCTCGAAAAATCTAGATTGGTATAGATAATTCCGGTTTTTAAACAGGCTAACATTAAGGAAAATGACGTTTCAGACTTGTCGCTGAACATCGCTAGAACATCACCCTGCTCCAGGCCTTTTGAAAGTAAAAGCTTTGCAATCAGGTCAGAGCGTTGGTCTAGGTTTTTAAAACTCGAAGTCGCCCCATCCGGAAAAGCAAGTGCAATGCTATCTACATGTATAGAGGCTATGTATTTAAATAAAAGCCCGAGATTGTACAGATAAGGCATCATATCACCATCCCTCCATCCACGGGGATTATAGCCCCGTTAAGATAGTCATTTTCAATTAGAAACTGAATGGTTTTAGCGTACTCGTCCGCAGTACCAAGCCGCTTTAATGGAATTGACTTTTTATACCTATCAATTACAGCATCTGAAAGATTTGCACGAGTCGATTTTGTATCAATAAAACCTGGAGCAACAGCGTTGGTTCTGATTTTCAACATTCCAAGCTCTTTAGACCATGTCTTAGTCAATGCTTCAACAGCAGCCTTACTTGCGCTATATGCACTTTGGCCAATATTACCATTTGCTGATATGGAGCTAATGTTTACTATTAGACCAGGCTTTCTAGATTTTACTCTAATTCCCGCATATGCTCGAGACACATAAAACAAGGCATTCAAATTAAGGTCAATTGTCTTGTGCCAAGCTTCAGTACTATGTCTTATGTCCTCTCTATTCAAGAGATTAATCAAGGGTTCATTGTAAATCATTCCAGCATTGTTTACCAGAACGTTAGATGAGGACATGCCTTCATTTTCCGAAAATGCCCGATCAATATCGATCAATGAACATAAATCACATATGACGGGATGTACGTTTGGGTAGTCAAATTTGTCAAGACTTTTTGCATCTCTATCGATGGCCCAAACTGATTCAACTTTAGCTTGAAAAAATTCAACAAGAGCAGAACCAAGGTTTCCACCCGCACCTGTAATTACTATTGAGCTCTCTCGAAGTATCACTATAACTGAATCCCTTTTTTATTAAGAAGACCAACCACGTCTTGCACAGTTGTGATCGACGCAATTTCATCACCATCCAAATTCACAGAAAAACTTTCCTCCATTTGAGTGATGAACATGATGTGTGACATTGAATCCCATTCTTCAAATTCAATGATTTTCGAATCGAGATTTATTTGATCCGTTGATAAGTTAAAGCTCTCGCTTAAAACTTGCAGCAGTTTATCCATTAGTCAAGAATTTCGTAATCTGAAGTCATTTTTAAGACTTGTTCTTTTGGTAAGAACATCAGTAAATCCAGTATGCTCAGGTTGGTAACAAAACTAGCATCTTTTAGCTGAGAATATTCGTGCTCTTTCATTTTTAGGAATGACAATTTGATCCCGTTAGGTGAAAAGTCATCAACGTCATACATATGTCGACCGTTGATCGGATTCAAATATTCATCGGCGTCTTTCAGCTCACATATCGATTGGATTTTTTCAGAAGCATTTCCGGTCCTTTTATATGGCATGCTGGAAGTTTGAGAAAACTCAACATCTAACCCAATGAATTTGCAAACATTTTTCAGAGATAGCGAAGCCAAATCGGAAATGCTCATTTCACCTTCATGGCTGCATGATTGGTGTACAAGTTCAGAAATGACCGTGTAGTTTGGGGCCTTAGAATAAGCATGATGAAGTTGAGATTGAAACTTCACCAACCAGTCTTTCAGCCCACTTGTTGAAACGTCTTTTATCAACACGTTTTGAGAGGCTTTTGATAAGGGCACGCTAAACATTTTAGCCTCTCCATTCAAAAGAATGTTATTTCTATGGATGTAGCCTCTTTTAATGAAATTTACATCGTCGAACAATACAAATTGATCAGACGCGTGCATAAGCTGGAAATAACCCAAATAAGGGAAAAAGTACGGTTGCATTACAGCCAGTCTCATAAGGTTATTTTAACTCGGCTACAATAAATTCTGATATCTTGACTATCATAGCTTCCTCAAGCTCAAAATACAGAGGTAAGCACAAAATCCTCGAAGCAATATCCTCGGCTCTGGGACAGTCCATATGGGCCACGTAAGGTAATTTATTCAAAGTCGGATAAAAGTATCGTCTAGTAGCTATTCCAAGCTTATCTAAACCTTCACGAAGGTCCAAAAGTTGATTTTCAGATTCAAAAGTAAAAGCGAAATAACTGCAATTACTGACGCCATTTTTAACTAGCTCTGGTATAGTTCCGTTGGATTTGGAAAGTATTGAGCTGTACACACTAAAATCACGAATTCTCTTTTTAATAATTCCGTCTACGTAATTCAGATTAATCAAGCCCATTGCGGCATTGAACTCCGCCATTTTTCCATTAATCCCAACACCTCGGAACGCGGACTCACCGTTGTGTCCGAAATTTTTGGCATCGTATACCTTTCGGCTTAAGTCTTCGCCCTTGGTAAAAACGCCCCCTCCTTCGATTGTATGAAACAACTTGGTTGCGTGAAAACTAACAGTGGATATATCTCCAAAGGAAAAAACACTCCTTCCTTTGTAGGTGCTTCCAAATGCATGGGCCGCATCAAATATGAGTTTTAGCCCATGCTTTTCGCAAATCGCTTCTAGCGCTTCGATGTCGCATGGGTTCCCATATACATGAGTTGCGAGTATCGCTGAAGTATTATGCGTAATCTTTTCTTCAACTGAGGATGGACTGATATTAAGGGTCTGTGGGTCTACATCTGCAAATACAGGTGTAAGCCCTTCCCACACTAATGCGGATGTTGTAGCCACATAGGAAAAGGGCGTTGTGATCACCTCGCCACTCAGTTGAAGGACTTTGAATGCGATTTGCAGGGCAATTGTTCCATTGGAAACCGAATTAAAATGTGGACAGCCAAATCTATTGGAAATGGCTTGCTCAAACTCAACGGATAAAGGACCGTGGTTGGTTAGCCAATTTCGTTCCCATATTCCCTCAAGGTAAGCTTGGTATTCCTCTCGGGGAGGCAAAAAAGGTTTCGTTACAGGAATCACAGTTAAAATGATGGCCGTGTAAAGGAACACTAAATGCCAAAACCAGTATTATTTAAAGTAGAAAAATAAATACTACAATCCTACTCTTCTTTCTACTATAAAAGTGAGCTAATTGAATTTCCACCAAAGTATTACGATCTTATCGCCCGCCTCACAACATCGTACCCTTCTAATGCCTTATGCAAGATCTCTTGGGAATTCCAAGTCGTTAACTAAAAAACTGAACTTCTTATTCTATCCCCGTGCATCTCAAATCTCCGGATTACAATTAATTCTAGGAGTCTCTCTTAAATTGATTTATCGTATTCTTCTACACTATATAACAAGATATCAACCATTGAAAGCAACGCAATCTGCATCAAGGGAAGATAACCTACTCGTAGACCCTGCTTAAAAAACTGTAAAATAATTTGCGCCTGCAGGTTTTTTTTGTTACTGAAACGAGATATTAATCGGAAGTACTTGAGTACAACTTTTTCACGATCACTGAACGGAGTACAAATAACAAACCCCCCAATATTCTTCCTTTCCGAAATAGGAATTAACTAGACGTACCCCAGCTTGCTCCTTAAAAATCTTTCGAGAAAGAATGTATTTAATGTCCATTTTCCGCATTACCGCCAAATTTACGACTTCATCAATCGACTCAACGGTCCGAATGGTTGAAAATGGCAAATAACATCGATTACCCCAAGCCTTCAATTGGGCGCCCCAAAACTGATTTCTATCTATTGAAGGTTGAACCAACCTTTGAAACATCCTCTTATGTTCCAGCGGATAACTATTTCCATACCCCCCAATAGTAGGTATTCCGTGAAATTGACAAATCACCGGGTTTATCCCAAGGTTAAGAATACCAGCAGATTCAGAAAAGTCAATATCGGATTTAAGAAATAAACGTAATTCATCAAATGAATCATTAAGAAAGTAATCCCTAAATGATGGTGCATCGTGACCGTTGGATGCCACAAATTCTCGTGAGTAATTGACTGCCCAAATTGATATCCCCGCTACTATTCCAAAAATTATTGAGTGTTTTAACCAAACGGGAATTCGGAAATGCATAAACCCAAACATACTCTCGCCGAGAACAATAAAGACCAAAGCACTCAAGGCATAATCTATTCTACCAAAATTTATAACATTTAATATCGGAATGAATTCCTTGACACGTAGAAGCATCCTTGTATCGAAGAAAGTGCTTACAACCCCTATCATGCACATAGAAAGCAGTAAGATGTTTAGGCGATTTACAAGTAGTTGAGTGCCCCTAAATCTGAAAAAACTTATGATAAAAGCAAAACCAAGAATTAACCATCCAGGGTAATAAGACGCATGATAATTCCCTTCAAATATTTTTATAAAAGACATACCTAAGAGGCCGAAAAAATTTAGAGCATTTTCACTATTCGTAAGTCGATCAATGCGGTGTGAAAGAATATCTGTTTCACTTAACTGAACATAAAAAAGTTGATATTCTAAAAGGGTATAGGTAAGGCATAAAATCAATAGCCAGGTATAAGAACTTGGATGAAACTTCTTCAAGTAAAACGTTCTGTACAATGCCATGACAAAAAATATCAGGATAACAAACATCCCAATATGAAAGAGAAAAGAGTAGCTACACAGCCAAATACTAATAAACACGTACCTCACCTTCATCCCCTTCTCTGCAACAAGTTGTTCAATTAGAATGAAGGCTGGAATGGACATAAAACTAAGCCCCGATGGAATAAAGGTGGGCAAGGCAGCAAACAGGAGAGACACTGATAAAACAAATGCACGTTCACGATCCAATGGGTGCCACCTTCTTAAAAGTAAAAACATTGAAACAAGTGCCGTAAGCCTTATGATTAAATTATTTATGACCAATCCATTCAATACCCCAAAATGATAAGTGACATTAACACCAAAATTAAATGGTGAACCAAAAAAGGCTCTAGGTTGCTCTATAAATATCCCAGAGACAATTGACTCTGGATTAAAAACGTACAATGCAGACTGTGAAATAAGTACGGACATTGGACCAACGCTATCCAAAAAATCATGAATTCTATACACATGGTCAGCACCCATAAGTATAGGCGCGACCAAATTGTAAAGGAATGGCACAGCGGCAATAATAATAAGTAGCGCTTCCGTTTTGCGCGGGATATTAAACTTCAAAATATTTTTCTATTAAATTAGCAGGAACCTGCTGTTTATTTGGATTTATGTCTAAAGGCCCTAAACACCAGAGATATTCTGTTCGATTTTTTTTGGTTTAATAGTTTCCCGCGAACCCATACATACCTTACTCATGTTTGAGAGCCTAATCAATTTTTTAACAAACGACTCTTTGGCAACTTATGTAGGTCATTTGCCGAAAAACCTGTCTATATCTACTGCCGTCAAAATCACCCTTGAGACGAGGATACCCAGTCATTAGCCAAGAAGGCTTTCACTTTAGTTCACGATAAAAACAACACTTGAGTTCAATTCATTTTTCCCAATTGACAATTCCTAAATTTCGAGAACAAGGCTTCAAATAGGTTCTCTCTTGATTTGACTTCTTGGTTTCGACACAATTATCGACTTCTTTGGCGTGTCGACTATCATGAAGTTAAGATTGCCTGCCTCCTAAACCACAGATACAATGGATTTAACTGAAATCGCGATGAGAGAAAACGCGTGCCGAGCAATCTTGTGAAGATCTGTAACTTCATTGCCGTTGGCTTCTAAAAAAAATCGAAATTCCAAAAAGGAAAATTTGTTACTGAACTTTTGCCTTGAATTAATGAATAACGCCGGCGACTGAAGACATTCTATCTTGGATTTCAATCTTAAAAAATATGATTCGAAGTACGTATATGAAAGATGAGCTAATATGAACACAACAGGAAATAAACAAATGAAGACTAACGTATTTGGCAAAACCACATCTAACTTATTCAAAACTTGATAAACAAAAAGTGGAACTCTAAGATTCTTCGCATATAGAATTTCTTTATACTTATTTTCTTAAATGAACTCTCTTCAGCTAATAAAAGATAGGTTATTAGAAAACCACTGAGTACAAAGAATGAAATGACCCCAAGTTTTCCAATAAGTCGAATAAATAGAATTGTACCCCAATATTTTTCAATTTTGGAAATTGATTTAATTTGTTCTGTGTGATGAATTATCACTAAAAAAGTCGCTATAATTCTAAGATTTCATCAGCCCCTAAAATTCCTTCTACAAATTCTCTAAAGACACCTTCACCACCTTTCTTACTCAGAATAACCATCGCTGCATTTTTTATGTAATCTGGAGCTGATGATGGGCAAGCAGAGTATCCAGAAGATTCGAGCATTTCTTTGTCATTGAGATCATCTCCTATATATGCTACTTCTGAGAGACTAATATTAAGCTTTTCGCATAGCTCAATAATTATCTTTTTTTTATCCGAAACACCTTGAAACACATAATCTACTTTGAGTTTTTCGGCTCTTCGTTTTACGGCATTTGTAGTTTCGCCTGTGCAAATAGCCAAAGGAATTTGAAGCTTTTTTAAAAGCAAAACTCCTGCACTATCATAGGTGTGAAATTTTTTCCACTCATTTCCATGTTCATCATAGTACATTCCTCCATCGGTCCATACTCCATCTATATCAGTAACAACAAGCTTCGGAATAAACTTCATTCTACAATAACATAACTTTGCATTCCACTAAATCTGTTGCGCTGGATACGCACATTATTCAAGCCAAAAACTTCTTCTAAAGCCACTGTTTCTCCTGGGAAACCTGGATCGTTCAATTCATCAAAACCTATGACTGTTCCTTTTGTAACGAAAGGTTTTATTAACTCTAAACACTTCTTCGTAGGTTCATAAATATCAAAATCGAACCAAGCAAAAGCTATTATAGTTTCAGGATGATCAGCCAAGTAATTTTTTAATTCGATTGAAGCATCTCCCTTAATAATTTTATTCTTTTTAATGTGACTTAACGGGCATTCACTTTCGTGAAAATCAAGAAGATCTTGCAGATATTGTTCATAATTTTCCGTTACAGAAAATGAACCAGAATGCACTGACTCGTGAGATCCATCCTTTTCGACCACCATCGGAAATCCTGAAAATGTATCGAAGCCAATGATCTTTCTGCTGTGATTAAATGGTTCGTGGAGTCCACGTAGGTTATTAAATGTAACTAAGTTTTGTCCCCATCTTACTCCGAACTCCATTACTACACCATGAGCATTCAGAATATGATCTTCATATATTTTATTAAAAAACAGTTGCTTAGTCAGTTCCTGCCTTTTCTGAAATATACCAGCATTGGCTAAGACTTCAGTGTCAGGAATGGGGCAATTCCTGAATGCATTAGAGGCAGAAATTCTGCCCTCAATTTCTTTTTCTGATGCAATCGTTTTAACATTAATCTGTGTCATGTCAAATCCTTACTGTAAATAATTTCATCTTTCTCTAGGTTAACATTTAAAGCTTTTCCTATAACCTTTGATTTTTGTGACCATTTGAAACCATCACCAGGAGAAAGTAAATGTATATCTGATTCTTGAATAATTTCTCCTAACTTCATTAATCTATTGGTGGCAATAGATCTTTCTAATTTGTGACTTGCAGACAATGCTCCGTCTGAAATAAACATCTTTTCTACCCCAATTGACATATCCATAAGTCGAATATCGCGCACCATTCTGTTCACACCATCTGGCCCCAATGAACCAGCCTGATCTGTACCTTTCATCCTTCTATCTAGAGTGATGTGTTTTTCAATGATTTTCGCCCCCATTGCCACGGCTGCAGAAGGTGTGGCAATTCCAATGGTATGATCAGAGTAACCAACTGTGAATTCAGGGTAATGTTTTATTAAGAAGGTTATTGTAGCCAGGTTTACATTTTGAGGATGGGTTGGGTATTCTGAAACACAATGCAAAATGCTTATTTTCTGATGGTACTTCCCAATAGTGTCTATGGCTTGATCTAGTTCTTCCTTTCCTGCCATTCCTGTCGATAGAATTATAGGTATTTGGGTTTCTGCCATCGCGGAAAGAAGAGGCAGATTTGTTAAGTCTCGACTAGCTACTTTTAAATATTCAGGGGTGAATAAACGAAGCAATGTCAAACATCCTTGTGCGCAGAGTGTTTCCACAAAATCCAAGCCCTTTGATTTTGCATGCTTGAACACCTCAAAATGCTGCTCATCCGAAAGTTCCAAGAAAGCTCGGTGCTTTCCGTATGTGTTTCCAAAAGAATGTGGGCTATCATAAGTCCGATTCATTTGGCTTGCAGAAAGTTCCTCATTCAGGTCCCTTTTGGTCAATTTCACGGCATCCATTCCACTCAAATCTAAACCAAAGAGCAACTCTTCGATTGGTTTAGAAACCAAATCAATTAATAAGTTCGCCAAGTCAACACTTCCGTTATGATTTTGACCGATTTCACCAATAATATATGTGTGTTTGCTCATTTCGAATTTTCAATTACCTGAGCTTTCATTCTCTCCACTATTGAAGGTTTTAAATCTATAGCATTAAGTAAGGATTCTACAGTGAAATTTGGACTTATTTCGTCATAAATCTCTTGACATAGTTGGAAGTCATCCAATGTATCTATTGTAAGCCTAATTTTATTTCGAAAAATGAGCGTCTGATCCAACGGCAGCAATTTAATCTTAAAAAACTCAGGATGAGCATAGATGTAATTGGTCACGTGCTCACGATATTTTTTTTCATTGGTAAGTTGAGCGACCTTTTTTAATGCTTTCAATGTAGTAACCTCTGCGAAAAGACCAAGGTGGGATTTAATTACAGGCGTGTGATCGTAAAGCTCATAACTTAAATAATCAACTGACTCTTCCTGAAACTTTAGAAGCAAGTGTTGAATTGAATCTACCTGCAAAAAAGGATTATCAGCGCATATCCTAACTATAGTGTGTGCATCATTCGTTTCTGCGGCCTTAATGAAACGTTGTAACACATCGTTCTCATCACCTCTAAAAATCTCTATACCTTTATTTCTTGCGGCATTTACTAAGTGATCATCATCCGGATTAATTGTAGTGGCTAAGATTATATCTTGTTCACTAAAGGATTCCTTGAGATTATCAATTATTATTTCAAGTATAGTCTTATCGTTGAAAAATGGTTTCAACATTTTCCCCGGAAGGCGACTAGAGTTCGTTCTTGCCTGAATAATTAGTTTATACGTCATCCGGTTGACTATAAAAATCAGAGCTGTATTTATAAGTCGCGATAGATTTTTGTCTGAAAAAATCTCGTTCATTTATCCCTAAAGCACTCTGAAGTAATCTCTCAAGTGTTATTAGATCAATCGCACAAATTGACTTAATATCTGAATTTGGTATCGGAAAAGATTTCATGTTTTCGGTGAAAAAAAGCGTTTTAAATCCGCATAAAAGTCTTTCAAATAAAACTGAACTCATTGTGCCTACGCCAATTTCTGCTAATTCAAAAATTTCTGAACTAGGAAGCTCATCGAAGTATATCTGATGTTCAACATAGGGCTCAACCAACCTTTTATAATGATTTTCAACTTCAATTCTGTTTTGAATTTTCCTTTCCCTCGGGTGCGTAAAAATCAAGAGCTTTAAATTTGATCGAAAACAGAAACTACTCAGATACTTGACCAATATCTCTTCTTGTAAAGGGAGTCCGAATTGAGATTCAACATGCTTCTCTTTCGAACGAATCCAAGAAGCATGCGAATAATATCCAATGCAATTCAAAACAGACGGAATACTTTGACCTCTGTATTTTTGTAAATATTCGGCATGTTTTGGATATGCTTGCTGACTTCTCCCTACCCTCATAAATTGAGAGAAATACTGGAATTCATCCAGCTGATATGGTGTAGACAACATAAGCGCATCAGCTATAACACCACTCAAATGCGCAGTCAACGGCACTATCGATGGCACTTTTACCACTTCGATTCCTTGTGATTTAAAAACAAGAGCTGCTAAATTACTATGGTTGAAATAGGCTGCAAAATCATACACTATTTTAGTTTTTGAGCCCTTCAATTTAAGCCTTGTGGATTCTATAATTGCAGCATACCGCATACATAAAGCATAATTACTCCTTCTTTTACCTAGAAGAAAAGGAAGCACGATCACAAATGCGGAAAAGGATACTACTACCAGTCGCAGTTTTCCAATTACATTTTTCATATTAAAAGAATCTTCTAAAGTGCACATCTCGGAAAAAGGAGCTAGACCATTTAATCGACAATACTTTAAGTGAGTATCTCTATTCCTTTGATTTGAGTCAATCGCAATTATGTAATGAGTTACATCTGACGTACAATATTCCCCTTTCATTATATTTCGCAGAGTACGAATCAACAACCTCAATCCAATCAATAAGTCCTGATTCGCTGATGACGGTAGATCGAACGAATTATCATAGATCAAGGACTTCCGCGCTACACCCATCAGATCTCCTTTGGAATAAAGTGCAAGAAGTAGATATCGGATCGTCAAAAACATAATCGAATTATCAAAACAATCTTATTTAATCCTAGAGCTCGACCAACCATGAGAACGATCGATGTAAATAATTTCCATTGGATATTGTAAGGGTCCCCTAACCCGAAGCATTTGTAAATATAGTTTCTTCAATAATTCAAGATCAATGTTCAGACTTGGAAGGCAAGGCTATGACCTCTGTTGACTGAACTTCACTTGTGGAAGATTATCCAGCGATTGATGAGAGCGAATGTGGTTGTAATCCCACATCCACCTTTGTGTTTGTTCTCTTACCTGATCTAGATCGGTGAACAGGTGAGCAGAGAGTACTTCTCTTCGGTAGTTTCCATTGAAGCGTTCGATCAATGAGTTCTGTGTTGGTTTTCCTGGTTGGATAAAACAGAGCTTGATCCTGTTCTTTCTGCACCATGCATCAAAGACAAATCATCAAGTTGTTCGAACTGAGTATATGCTTTTTCAATACTGCTCCTAAGGACCGATGCCCCACTATCAATGATCAACACCTTAAAACGACTATCTGAAATTTTCTTTTTCCCTTCTTTCCGTCGAACAATCAGCGGAACCTCCACTGCTTTGAAACCGTAGTAACGAATTATTTCATTTGGTGAAAAAGGCGGAAAGTAGAGTTTACTAGCCTGGTTGCTGGCATTTAGGAAGTACTTCAGCACAGAGGTCTCAATCAAAGGAGGATAGAGCTTTGAAAAGAACCAATCCCATGTGAAGTGGGCTACCCCAAAAGCTGGAATGTCCCTATCCTTTGCAGCCAGAAAAGCCTCATACACAAAGTCGCTTAGGACAAAATCGTATGAATCAAGAGACTCGTTCTCCAAGTATTTTTCTGATCTCTGAATGTAATCTTTGTAGTGAACTTCAATGGCTTGGTGGTCGGGCTCGCCCATCTTAGTCTTGTGCCAAGAAATGTTGTTGTAAACATCTAAATACTTCTCGGCAGGCAGAATTTTCCTAGCCATCTCTAAATGCTTGTGCGTTTGAACATGCAACTTGAGATTAGGTTGAAGTCTCTGCAATTCTTCTACGATGGCACTTTGACGAACAATGTGACCAAAACCTTCATCCGACAAATAAACCTTAGTCCTCAAGTCAATATTTCTTTCTTCGAAAGAAGTCATTTAGACTGAACTTTTGGTCAGTTTCTCAATGAGGTTCTTCACATTTCGATGTAGATCAAAATGTGTCTCCCAAAAGCTTTTCGCCTCCTCGGAGATTTCCTTTCGATCCTTTCTCTGTTCGAAGGATCGAATCCCCTCTTCAAGTGCCTCTGGCGTAAAATCTTTCTCAAGCAGGATTCCAAAACCTCTCTGAATTATCTCTTTCACTCCTCCCACATCGATTCCAAGGAGAGGTATTCCATAGGAGATTGCCTCCATCATTGAGACTGGCAGTCCTTCGGTCTCACTTGTATTGATATGTAAGTCGACCTCTCCAGAGGCATAAGCCTTTTGGATCTCCTGATTGGTGCAATCGCCCCGAAGTTCAATGGTTACTTTTTTGTTCTGCCTTTTCACGTTTTGGACTGCACGAATCATGCGTCCTACGGAATAATCGTGATGGCGTTCATCTAGGCTCAAGTCACCGAAATGAATCCAGTGAACCTCATGTTCGAAGTTCAATAGAGCCTCTGCAATGAGGTGGATTCGCTTTATGTTTCGGATCTTAGAACAAGAGGAAATGGTGAATTTTCGTTTGGCTTTATTCGCAGCTTGCGCTTCATAAAGCCTCTCGGAGCCTAAGTAGGCTAGAGCCAACTTAGGCTGGAATCCCGGATATTTATGCTTCAAGTATTCTAGACCATTTTGAGACACGCAGTACACTTTCTCAAGTTCCTTGAAGGTAGCACGACGAAAGGCCAATTTTTTCCCGCTAGGCTCCCGATGTTCATAGAGATCACGCCCATGGGCTTGAGTACTAAAAGAATGAATTGACTTCCATTTACGAAGCAAAGCTAGGCTCAAAGACCAGTCGTCGAACCAATACGAAAGCATTGGCAGCTCTCCAAGTTTTAAGTCTTGGACAATATTTTCGATTGCAGACGCCCTTTTGAAGGCATTCTTCAATCGGGCTCTTCGTGTACGGATTCCAATCCAATAGCCTAGATTGAATGGAGCTAGAAACTGATCCTGTAGCAACATGACCGTTGAATGAAGCAGTTTTGATGAAGGGAGGCCATTCGAATCCATCAAAATTTGGTGGACTATTACTGCCTCTCCAAAGTCAAATCTTGGCAAGGAAGTGCAAAAGAGATGGACGCGCACGGACAATTTAACAAGCGATTCCAACTCATTTTGACAGTGCACCACATTGGGGTTCTCAACAAAAAAGCAAATGGTAGAATTGTTTCCCAACAAAATAGTTTTCACCAAGTTTGTGCAAACATAACGTGCTAAGAGTTGTGTTATTCAATTCGATAGAATTCCTCATATTCCTGCCCATTGTTTTCGTCCTGTATTGGGCGTTGAACAGGCACCGTCGAGGGCAAAACTTTCTCCTCTTGTTAGCCAGCTATGTTTTTTATGGCTGGTGGGACTGGCGGTTTCTAAGTCTCATCTTCATCAGTTCATTGCTAGACTTTTTCTTGGGTTCTGTCCTATCCGGAACCAAGGATAAATTCAGAAGGAAAGCGCTCGTTGGCATCAGTTTGGGCATCAATCTTGGACTGCTCGGATTCTTCAAGTATTACGATTTCTTCGTCGAAGAGTTTATCGATGCTTTTCAAGGAGCGGGCATTGAATTGAATGCAAGAACCTTGAATGTCATCCTACCTGTTGGAATCAGCTTCTACACCTTCCAAACCTTGAGTTACACTTTGGACGTGTACAAGCGTAGAATTGAAGCTTGTAAGGACCCTCTCGCATTCTTCACATTTGTTTCATTCTTCCCTCAATTGGTGGCTGGTCCTATTGAGCGCGCGAGCAATTTGATTCCACAATTTCAAAAGGATAGAACTTTTGATTCTATCGAAGCGGTAAAAGGGCTCAAGAAGATTCTTTGGGGACTTTTTAAGAAAGTGGTCATAGCCGATAGCTGCGCAAGTCACGTGGACTTCATCTTCAGCAATCATGAAACTCTGCCGGGTAGTCTCCTCCTTTTAGGGGCTGTATATTTTGCCTTCCAGACCTATGGCGACTTTTCTGGATACTCCGACATCGCGATTGGAACGGCTCGTCTTTTTGGAGTTCGCTTAATGCGGAATTTTGCCTATCCCTACTTCTCACGAGATATTGCTGAATTCTGGAGAAGATGGCACATATCATTGAGTACTTGGTTTAGAGACTACCTATACATCCCGCTTGGAGGAAACAGAGTTTCAAAAGGTAAAGCCATTCGAAACATTTTCGTCATATTTCTGGTGAGCGGATTTTGGCACGGAGCAAATTGGACTTTCTTGGTTTGGGGTGGCTTAAATGCCTTGTATTTTCTACCCTCCTTCATTCTAAAGCGAAACAGAAAATTTGTGAATGAGATTGCCGGAAGTACGTGGCTACCTTCTCTTCGAGAGCTCTTGGGAATTGGCATCACTTTCACTCTTACCTGCTTTGCTTGGGTCTTCTTTAGAGCCGATAGTTTGGTTGAAGCTATTTCCTAAATCCGAGGCATCTTCTCCTCTTCCCTTTTTAGTTCTCCTGGAAATCCAAATCTGACATTAACTCCTTTGTACTTGATTGTTACTTTCCACATTTCCGAATGGATTTTCAGAAATAAAGAAGTAAGTCTTGAAGCAATTAAAGTTCCGAGGATAGCACGATGGGCTATCTATTACGTGCTCATTTACATGATTACCTACTTCTCCGACACCGAAGTCAGTTTCATTTATTTTCAGTTCTAGTGGGTAATTGGCTCAAGAATATCTTCCTCTTCCTCACTCCTGTCTTTGCATTGATGGCCGTTTACTTCACGCTTGATCCATTTGCAATTGTTGGCCCTCTGGAGAGCACAAAATTAAATCCCATCGCATCGAGTGATGACTACTATGGGGTAGAGCGTTTTCTACTCAATGTTCAAGAAGGGGAGAAGTACAATTCCTTTGTTTTCGGAAACTCCAAAACCCTCGCATTTGAACCAGACGCTTTATGCACTGAAAGCGAATGCGCATATTACAATTTTGGAGCACCTGGCGAATCCATCACGAACATTCATAGCAAGCTCAAACTAATTTTAGATGAGGGTCAAGAGTTGAAGCTTGCCCTAGTTGTTCTTGACCACAAAATCCTCCTAAATGAAAACAATTCCCACCCAAACTTCAAAGGGCCCGTATATGAACATCACCCCCGAGTGAGTCAAAGCTCTTGGATCGAATTTCACATGAACTTCATAAAATACTTCGTTCGAGATTTTTTCTTCTTCGACTTTCTGAAATGGAAATTGACTGAAAAATGGGAGCCTTCCTTTGAAGGGAAAATTAGCAGAGAAACATCCTCTGAATCAGTGGCCTACAGCAGGCTTCAAAACTTTTCAACTCGAGTAGAAGCAGAAGGCCAAATAACAAAAGATCCTGATGCCTACTACTCGAACATGGAAGCTGAGATGACGAAAAAAAACCGAGTGACCCATCAACTCGAGCTGTCGTTGAAGCAGTTAAATCTATTGAGGGAAATGAACCAGATTTTTCAGGAACAGAACACTAAGTTCAACATTGTTCTCGGCCCTTACTGGAATTCAGACCAATTAGACCAAACTACAATTGCGAAAATTAGAGAGTGTTTCGGAGAGGATCGTGTGTTCGATTTTACTGGAGACAACCAATGGAATTTAGACATGGAGAAGTGGTATGAATCGAATCACTATCGCCCTTTGGTTGGATCTTCGAATATGAACCAGGTCCGAGGAACAGGTTTCTGAGTCAATCAAATTGGTTTAAACAAACTTGTATAGTTCGTAAGGACCAATCTGAACAACTTGGGTACATTTTTCTGCTAAGCTTGTTTTAAAATCCCCGTCGAGTAAAAATTTTCTCTCAACAACAAACAGATTCACCTTATAGGTATCTCGGTAGTATTCCACTGATTTTGACGGGCAATTTTGACCCAACATTTCATCCATGGACACTTGAAGGAAGTTTGAAGTACTGCCCTCTGAAGCAACCAGCTGATAATAATATTTCAGTCCTGCTATTTGTTTGAGCTTACCAGCCGACGAAAGTAAGCGCGACGCCCTGAATGGAACACATAATATTCTGGCGGAAGAATCATGTTGTTTGATGTAATCTACCACCTTATCAGCGTCTTCAGGAATGCCCTTTTGAAAACTGAACAATTTCTCCAAGGCGCCAGGCCAATTCAAAATAGTGACTAGTACAATTATGCAAAGTTGGCCAAGAACCAGTGATAAGAGCAATGAAATGCCGCTGCTGTTGGCTATCAAGGAAGCCAGAAGTAAAAGCAAAGGAATTACTGAATACTCTAAGTAGCGTTCGGCCTCGCCAAATAGTTTACCCAAGGAGCTGCTCGTAAGAAGGAATACGATGAGTATGCTCAGACTCAATAAGTTTATTGGGCCTAAAACACCTTCTCCAAAATATATGCTCGTGGGATCCAAAACAATTAAATAGGATAAAGGAAAAAGGATTGGCACTGAATATAGAGCGATGATCAATGGTGAGTGTTTCAAGATCAGCTCAAGTCGGCTAGTTCGGGTTAGCCGAGGGTCGAGAAGTTTCCAAAAATTGAGTAAGCTTCGTTCACGTGTTGAGAAAGAGGTTAAGAGAAGCTTTGAATAAAACTTGGTGTGGTAAATCTTAAAGAGAAGAATATCCCAAATACCCAATCTACGAAATAGGAATGATAAGCCCAAGACCAATATAATGGGAAGGGCAAAGATTGGATTTAAACTTATGACCGCGTATACAAGGGAAACAAACACCATTGCTTGACTTGCAAATGTCGATGTCCAAAAAGTGAGGAAGGCCACTAGGCAAAGAAAGATGAAGATGAAGCCAGGATGTATTTCGAATACTCCCGAATCGAGAATTGGTAAACAGAGTAAATATAGGGAGGCCAGCAAAAAGCCTACAGTTCTTCCATTAGTCGCCTTCAATCGGGCGGTATATGGAAAGAAAATTGGCGCACTCACAAATAAAAGCACAATGAGGTGTCTCAAGTTCGCTTGGATTTCTGGAAAGAACCATCGAAGAAGGGCATAGAGTAAAGCCGCTAGAATAATGTCAGGCAAGACATTCCCAAAGACGATCACCAATCTCCAACGCTTCTTTGGGAATCGCGATACAAGCCAATGAAAAAGATTAGGTCGCGGGAAGTAGCCCTCGTGATTTACAGCATCATCGATGCGCAGTTTTGGAAGAAGTTGTTTGGAAAGTGTATTGAGCTTTGAGAAGGTTCCCGAACCATCATTCGTTGAGCTCAACGGACTCAAGAGAGAAAAAGGTAGTCTCAGAAAAAAGCCAAACAAAAGGATTGAAAACAGTACTAATTCATCCATGTGGATAGGAATTTGATCCCACTCGCTAATCTAATTCATTCAATCTTGCAGATTGACCAAAGTGCTCTAGGCCCGCCAGCAGGTTACCATAATATGCCAATTCGCTGCTATGGCTTGAGTACACTACCGATTCAGCTTTCACGTCATTTTGAATCTTAATTTCATAGTCGAAGTTCTCTTTCACCCTGTCGACAATCTTTTGTATTTCACGAGTTGGATTCGAGCAAAATTCTCTGTAGTCCACAATTAGATATCTGCTTGGATCAAGCTTTTCTAACTGAGAATCGTATAGTTTAGAGAGGTGCTTCAACTGACCTCCGATTTGAATATTGTAAGGCTCAGACTTGAGCTGGTCGTACACTTCTGAACTGGGTGTCTGACCATACCACTGCTCCAAATTACCAAAATTCTTTTGTCGCGCTCGATAGAGTGATACCGCACAATCGATACTGTCTCTCTTCACGTAGATAAAGAGACTCTTCTCATAGGCAGCTGCCATTTCGTTGATGTGATAGGAAGGATTGACACCTTTCATAATGCAGGCTTTGCCAAAAGCATTTGTAAAACCTTGTAAGGCCTTTCTCAGATTGGACCAATTGATTTCAGTTCTCACTGATTGATAATCGTACGGAATACCATTTATTTTAAGGTGTTCGTGCCAGAAATATGCAAAATCATGAGGATCTAACACACCCCGCGTCTTTCCATGATCTGAACTGAAACTGGTTTCGGCGTCGGTCGTTCTTCTCAATATTTTTGAAAGGGTAATTCCTATGTGTGGAGCGCGCCAAAATCTAGCAGTCAAATTATCAGGATAGCCTAGATCTAGACAATTCGTCAACACTTGAGAAAAGAATGTTTTCCCACAACGGGGAAGGCCAAAAAAGAACAACATAGGATGACCAGGTTCATCACCTTTCAAGGGAAACTCACGAGCGAGAACATCGTTGAACTGACGAATGAATACTTCCTCGTCAAGATCTCTCACGTAATGATCCTTGCGCTTTCGATTGTCTTCCAAAAGCCATTCAGGCATCCCTCCGTTCTCTTCCATCAAACCAATTTTTCTTGCATGAATTTTATCCCCTCATCCAATCCTAGATTAAAAAACAAATCCAGTGAACTCAAACCAGAAATGAATTCCTGAGATGACTTTTGTTCGTACTCTGGATGTTTAAAATCCTGCACGCTCAGACTCAAACCCGAAGATTCGAACTCTTCAGCTTGCATGTATCCACCAGCTCCTCCGCCAGAATAATACTCACCGCCACCAACGCGAAGGACTAAGTCAATCAAGCGAGCCGTAGCCACCTCCTTAGAGTTATAACTTGAACTGAGAAGTATACGTTCTTCGGGGACCCCACATCGCTTTAAAACATCAAGAATGTAGGCATAGTTCATCTCCCACAAAAGACCATGATTAAGCTTGAAGAATCCCTCTATGTAGTCCAATACTTCGGTTTTGTAACTCGATGTTCGATAAAAGGCACCGAGACGGTTAAGAACGTCGGAGGCATGATTCATGTTTGCTGCCAATTCGATTTCGTTCATGTTCCGAAAGCCCGCAAACTTTCGATTTACTGGCAAGCTCATCCACTTCTTTTCGCCATTGGCAGAAACGTACACACGGTTGAACCAATTTCCTTTTCCCGACTTTTCGTACTGAACATCGTCGAGTAGAATAAACAAATCTGAAGTGAGAGCTTTTTCAAAGAAACCCAGCCAAGGAAAGAAGTTTGGTTGATGGATGGCAACTCTCATATGATTGTAATGATGTGTTTATGAATTGCGAAAGTATGTTTAAAAAGTATGAACCACAGCTTTCAAAACTGAGGATTCTAACGATTTACAAAGCTTGAAAAATGAATCACAAAACCCAATTTCGCTTAGAACAATCGTCGTACTTCGGCATCCATAAGTGCATCCGCATCATTGGCTTCTGGAGTATTGAAGGACTCTGGAAGGCCTTCCGTAATTCTTCGATAATCAATTCCGCTCAACTCTCGCAGTCGATCGGAGAGGGCAGCTCGAACAAGCGCAGGATTGCTCACAAAGTCATTAAAATCCACACGTATGAGATTCTTCTCTTCCAGCAATTCATAGTTGCTTTCGTACTCTTTGGCTAAACTTTTTATTTGTCTTGGAATCTGCAAATAATAAGGATGACCTTCTATCTCTGAATAGTTTGTGGTGATCAAGCTCCACCAAGCATTTGCATCACCCAACCTCTTAATTCTAGCCTTTTTCAAAGAGCGACAAACTTCAAGAGGATCCCGTTCAATGTGAACGACAATAATGTTCTTAAAATGCTTGCGCATCTGAGCGATGTGTCGAGCTGGGTGCATGGCTTTCATCATTAGAGGTGCATTGGCTTCTTCCTGCATATGGATTAGAATTTTCCTTAAACCAATCCAATCAATTTTCTTGTCTACCTCTTGCGGGTGGTAAGCTTGGTCCTCTGGAATTCGAAGCCATTCTTTCCAGAAATACGAAAATTCATGCGGACTTGAAAGGGAGTTTGTGCGGCCAAAGTCCGAATCAAAATCAAGTTCGCCAGCGCTTAAATTTGAGGCTTGAGAGAGTTTTAAGCCAACCAATGGAGCTTTCCAAAATCTCGCCATCAGGTTATTGATGTACAATACGGAAAACGAACAAGACAAGTACTGCATGAGCAAGGTCGTTCCTGAACGAGGCAAACCGTTGACAAGAATCAAAGGATGTTCTGAAGATAGATCTTGTACTAAATTCGAGTTGAAAGACTCAAGTTCATTATTCAAATTCAAGAAGAAATCAGACATTGCGACAGATTGATTCATTGTTGATTGATCTTTCCAACGGATTTAGCTCTGCACTTTTGGAGTTACTTGAACTGCATGAATCATCTTCTTGGCGTATCATTTCACCAATCAATCAAAGAACGCCCCCATTTCTTCCAAAATTCAAGCAAATCCGTTTTATCCCTCTCAAATCGGCCATTCACCGCCGACCACATTCTCTCTTGTGGGCTAGTAATTTCTTCCGTCCACCAGACTGGATGAGTCAACAATTGCAATTTTTCGTGCCCCTCAAGGATTCGATCTTCTATGGAATCGTTGCGCCAAACACCGTTTGAATCGCTGGCATAATTTACATTGTCAAAGAAGAATGTCGAATAGGCATTTACCATTCCTGCAACATTATTTTGCCCGTAGTTGAGTGCCCATTCATTTGGATTGTGGAAAGAAAATGAATCGACTTTTTGATTGAACGTTCTTTCCAGAAAGTTCTTCTCAGAGATAATACATTCTTCGATGTACTTCTTGTCTTCAGACTCATAAAAAGCAAAGTCGAAGTGCAATGCCAAGTCGTGCCCCAACTCCCTGATTTTACAAAACATCTCGAAATTTTGCTTCTCAAACAAATTATAAAAAGGAGAATGCATCAAGAGGAAATACGTAGACTTTACCCCCATCTCATGCTCAATCGTAGCCAATTCCAAGGCCCTTTCCGGAGAGAAATCCACGTCGTGCCTCCAAACAACCCAAGGCCCCTCGGTGTGAAGGCACTCTTTATAGGATAAGAAGCGATATTTCTTTTCAAGCGCAAGCCGAATCAAGCTGCAATATGAAGCGTGATTAAAATCCTGAAATGCATACTTGGCAGAATTCAATGTCTCTTTCATCATAAAGGTTCGAACTGAACCAATTCTTTTTGATCGCTGTTGAGATATTCTTGCTTATAAATTCGAATTACCAATCACTTTCGCAGGGTTGCCTGCGACTTTAAGACCTGGTCCAAATGAGTCTATCACTAAACTATTGGCCCCAACGATGCAGCCATCACCTAATTTGACCCCTTTTGCTATTACACAATTTGGCCCCAAATAACAATTTGATCCAATTTCTACCGCCTCAAGCTCGTAATCTTTCTTGCCACCCGAAACAGCCCATTGAACAGTATCGTGAGAATAAATTTGGACCCCTGCTGAAATACTACAATTTGACCCAATCTTTAGCCCACAAGATCCATCCAAAATACAAAAGGGGCCAATCCAAGTATTGGAGCCTACTTGAACATTTCCATAAACATGCGCCGAATCGTGAATGGAAGTGCCCTCTCCAAAGCCCAAATATTCAGCCTTTTCCCAACGGTCAGTTAGAGTCTCATTAAGAGGAAGAACTCTTGAAAAATTCGCGCTAATTTCAGTTCTCTTGCTATAAAAAAGACTCAACAAATCGCTAATTTTCATGCAGACCTTGTTTATCAATGAATATCCTACACCACATCTCGAAATTAAGGAATGACCAAATAAGAAGTCTGTGATTCGCTTTTCCGTCAATGTGCTCTCGCACAACTTTTCGCATGTAATCGCCGCTTATGTATTCAGTACTTAGGGTATCCGATTTTAGTAAAACGGACTCGATGTATTTCAAATTTTCTCCTCGATACCAACTTTCGTCAGGTGCTGAAAATCCTTGTTTCTTTCTGTCAATAATAGCCTTGGGAATAAAATCCTGCATGGCCTTTCTAAGGACCGTCTTACCGTCATCAAATTCCCGATAAAGAAGACCAGCCTTATTCGTGCTATTCTCATCTATCCTTTTCATTTCATTTAGTTTTCCCAACTTAAACTTGACAGGAATTTTCTGAGCAAAATTCACCAAGTCATTATCGAGAAATGGAAATCGTTCTTCCAATCCATTGGCCATGGATAGTTTATCGCCCACGAGCAATAATCCATGTAAGAATGTTTTAATTTCAAAGTAGAGTGAATTTTGAATGTGCTCCTCGGGAGTGTCGTATTTCAATTTATCGTTGAATAAAAAGACACGTTCGAAAACTGATCTTGGTTTGTCGATGTCGGGTATGTTCGAAAGTGACTTTTCCGTGAACAAGTTTGTCTTATCCCCATCTTGAACAAGCCTTTGCCAAAAACTATAGTACAAATCGAAGTACTCTTTGCGATCAACCGATTTAAACACATGGTAATAGCGCCAAGGATAACCACCGAAGAGCTCATCCCCACCAGTACCTTGCAAACACACCTTTACAAACTTCGAAGCCAGTCGACTGATGTAATAATTCGGGTAGGACATTCCAACTCTCAAATCTTCAAGATGCCACACTACCCTAGGCAATGACCATGAAAGATCACCCGCATTGATTACTTGTTCGTAATGTTCCGTTTTGAAATGATTTGCCATCATTTCCGCATCTCGCCGTTCGTCAAAATTCGCCTCGTGACCAGTTACAGTGCTCATATCAAAACCGCAAGTGAAGGTCGACAAGCGTGGAACGTGTGAACTGGCAATCGCTGTAATGGAACCTGAATCCATGCCACCTGACAAATATGAGCCAACGGGAACATCCGAGATCATCTGCCGTTCTACAGATTGTTTCATCAGTCGTTCCGTCTCAAGAACAGATTCTTTAAAGGTCATGTTCTCATCAACTTTCGAGAAATCATAATCCCACCAGCTCTCGTGTTTAACGGAGGTCGAATGAACATCTATTCGAACTGTATTTGCCTGTGGTAAGAGGACGACATCCTTAAATAATGTCCGATTTCGAAACATGTTTTGAAAGGTGAAATACTCATTCAAGGAATCAAAATCGAGCTGCACCTTGAATCCTGGGTGTTGCATGAAAGCTTTAATCTCCGAGGCGAAGATCAGGGTTGTCCCATCAAAATGGTAGTACAAAGGTTTTACTCCAAATCGATCTCTCGATAAATAGAGGGCCCTTTCCTTCGTATTCCAAGCACCAATAGCAAACATGCCGTTCAAGCGCTCCAGAAAATCAATTCCAAACCTCGAAAGACCTTCAACTATTACCTCTGTGTCTGTAGATGACTTAAACGAATGGCCACAGGCTCTGAGTTCTTCTCGTAATTCTTTGTAATTGTAGATACAGCCATTGAAACTAATTACCCAAGAGCCATCACGAGAAGTCATTGGCTGCAAACCAGCATCACTTAAATCTAATATAGCAAGCCTTCTATGGGCGATTCCTATATTTCCATCAAGAAACTTGCCTTCTCCATCTGGCCCACGGTGAATCAGTGCATCCGTCATTCGCATGAGCACACCTTCATCAACGGCTGCCCCATTGAGATTAAATACACCTACAATACCACACATTTAAATGGCTTTCAACTGTTGTACAACATATTCATAATCTTCGGAACTCATCCGATTGTGCAAAGGAATTGCCATACTCAAGTCATTGGCTCTCTTCGCCTCTGGAAAGTCTTCAGCTGAAATGCCGTACTTATTCGAATAATAGCCAAGCATATGCACAGCATGTGTACCAGGTCTGGTTGAAATTCCTTTTTCTTCCAGAATTTGCATCAGTCTGTTTCGCGAATGCGGAGACTTTGACTCATCGATGCTGCAAACAAAAGATTGCCAACCGTGCTTAGATCCTTCCGGTGTAATTGGCGTCTTCAACCAATCTAAGCCTTTCAAATTCTCAATATAAAATTGAGCCCACTTTTCACGTTCGGCGATGAAGCCTTCCAGCTTTTCAATCTGCACACATCCAACCGCCCCTTGAAGGTCAGTCATCCTGTAATTATATCCTAGAAGGTTAAATTCAGGAAGAATGAAGGGCTGTGCTCCATGGTGCCTTTGTTCTTCAGATATCGAGGCTCCATGATTCCTCATCATGCCTATACGATCACCGTATTTATCCTCTTGGCTGGTCACCATTCCACCTTCCCCAGTTGTAATGGACTTTCTTGGATGAAAAGAGAAACATCCAATAGCACCTAGTGCTCCGGCATAAGTTCCCTTGTATTGTGCGCCAGCAGCACATGCGGCATCTTCTACGATTGGGATGTCACCCGCAACTTCCTTAATCTGGTCCATATCAGCACAAAGCCCAAACAGATGGACAGCAATGATGGCCTTTGTTTTCTCGGAGATTTTTGCCTTCAAACAGCTAGGATCCAAGTTAAAAGTGGATAGGTCTATGTCCACAAAGACTGGAGTTGCCCCCATGTATTCCACCACGTTCGCGGTTGAAACCCAAGTAAATGCAGGAACGATCACTTCATCACCTGCCTTAATTTCTAGGGCAGCCATGGCTAAATGAAGCGCGGTTGTGGCACTCGTACAGGCTATGGCATGTTTTACTCCGTGCATCTCTCCGAAACGCTGTTCAAAAGCACGCACTTTAGGACCACTTGTAAGCCAACCACTTTCCAAGGGTTCGCGCACTGCTAACCATTCTTCTTCACCCGTTACCGGCTGAGAAATTTGAATTTTTCTCATTCTTCTATTTATCAATTCCGCTTTCGATTCTCCAGTCAATCAACTTCTGAAGCCCTTCTTCTAAGCTGTATTTGTACTTGAAATTCAATTCTGCTTCAGCCTTTTGCCGTGAGCCAATTCTGTTTTGTACAAACTGACGGGCATCGTCTTCGGCATAAGGCTTGTATTGAACTTGCAAGCTTGAGTTCTTGAGTTTCAAGATGGTTTCGCACAATTCCTTGACGGAGGTTTGAATTTCAGTACCAACGTTGTAATATCCCAAATTCACATCGGACTTTAGCGCCATCACGTTCGAGCGAGCAACATCTTCAACATAAATAAAATCGTAGGCTTGAGAGCCATCTCCATTGATGACCGGAGTTTCATTGGCCTCAATCTTATTCAACATAATTGGAACTACGCCCGAATAAACCGCATGTTGATCCTGACCAGGACCATAAACATTCATGTAGCGCAGTCCGACGATTGGAAGACCATATCGATCGTTGAAGGCGGTGCACATCGCTTCCCCCGCAATCTTGCTTGCACCGTAAAAGTTTTTGTTGTTAAAGGGGTGCTCTTCGGTCATCGGCACTTGTACTGCATCCCCATACACAGAGGCCGAAGAACTATATACAAGCTTTTTTACTCCGTGTCGCGCACAGGCCTCCAAAACATTGAAAGTTCCGGCGATGTTTACATCGAAGGCTGTTCTTGGAAAGTCTTTGCAATGCAGAAGCCACATGGCCGCCAGATGAATAACATAATCGGCTCCGGCTATCGCCTTGTCTAAAATGTCGATTTCTCGTACATCCCCGCCAAAGGGAAATAAGGTGCATCGAGGATCATCAAAAACACCTTGGAGATTGTCAGTTTTTCCTCTGCTGAAATTGTCGAAGACTACTATCTCCTTCACATCCTCTTTCAGAAGCTCACGGACGACGAATGAGCCAATGAATCCTGCTCCTCCTATCACCAATACTTTTGAATATTTAATGTCCCTCATAATTCTTCTTTAATCAATTGGTCATAGGTGAATTCACCCATAATTTCCCCATTTTCCATCTCCACTATTCGACTGCAATGCTTCAAAGTACTTACTCTGTGCGCAATTATTACCATGGTTATGTCTTCATCTGAAAGGAGCGCAATGGAGTCAGTAATCTCCTTCTCAGTTTGATTGTCTAAGGCTGAAGTTGCTTCATCAAAAAGCAAAATTTCAGCCCCGTGATACAAAGCTCGAGCAATACCCACTCTTTGTCTTTGCCCTCCTGAAAGTTTTGACCCTCGCTCCCCAATTCTGGAATGAATTCCATCGGGAAGATCTTTGAGCAAATCCCCCAAGCTTGCTCTTTCCAAAGCAGTTT
>Ga0209406_1000426_pt1 | contig 34062 bp, 29 predicted proteins | sample COGITO_mtgs_1204_FD_184808 | JGI IMG/M metagenome (GOLD analysis project Ga0209406, IMG submission 184808) | Pelagic marine microbial communities from North Sea - COGITO_mtgs_120426 (SPAdes) (version 2) | ecosystem: Environmental > Aquatic > Marine > Epipelagic ... | reverse complement strand
CCTTATACATAATAGATATATTTGTTGTAAAATATTTTTCATCTTGCTTGACTTTGACATTTCTTAAAAATACGTCTGTCAAATAAGTTGTGTTTTTTGGAATTAAATAATAGTCCTTGTGATTAAATTTTTTGAAATTATTTAAAGCAATTGAACATAAGGATGAAATAAGTGCAAAACACATGTATTTTCTTGTATTTTCCCTTTGGTAATCGTTTTGATAATGACCTGATTCAAAAAGTATAGTTGGAGTGCCTAGTAATTGAAAAGTATCTCCCACACAATTTTTATTATAATCATCGTTATACCTTGAAAAACAATCAGGTATTAGAGTTGATAATTTTTCACTAATTGAAGCTATAATTTTCATACTTATTACTCTTGACTTAGTTTCAGATTTTATAGAATCAGCAGAGGGTGAAAGAAAAGATAATATTGAGGGATTTTTTGTGTTTGAGACAGAATATATACTTCTTTGATCATGAAGATTAAAACAATAATGTGGTTTAATTTTTTTGTATAAATTTCTTAAAAGAACACTCTCCTTTTGAGTTAATAAAAGAGCATCTCTGTTTAGGTCCACATTATTATAATTTTCCCTTGAATAAAGAAGAGCTCCGTCAGGGTTCAAAATTGGGATTATATATAGAGAGAGATGAGATAAGGAATTATGATCAATTTTAGAAAAATACGAAAGAGCATCATAAAGAGCTTTAGTTGAAGTTGATTCATTTCCGTGCATTTGTGACCAAATCAAAATCTTTTTCTTTCCTGAACCCACCTTAAAGTAATAAATAGGTTTATTATTGACACTGTAACCAAGGATCGAATAATTGTGTACTTTATGCAATTTATAAATACAATCATTAGTTATGTATCTACCATACAAGGACTTTACCTTAAAATCATCATAAAAATTAAAATCTTTCATTAAATAAATATTTGCAAATTTAAGGATAGAATTATTTACATATGTAAATTTTTGAATTAAAAAATACAATACAAAAAAATTAATGTTACAATTGTATACAAAATTTATATTAAAATAGTTAAATTATTGTTTTTAAGTATTTTAAATATAAATAGTTAAAGTAAAGATTTGTTTTAATGTTCTGTTGAGTATTCATTTTAATTGTTAAAAAATTTTATTAATTTTACAAATGTATACATGAAAAATTTCAATAAAAGATTATTATATATTTTAGAATCTAACGATCTTTCAGCATCCCAATTTGCTACAAAAATAGGAGTTCAAAGGTCTAGCGTTTCTCATGTATTAAGCGGGAGAAATAAACCAAGCTTGGATTTTTTAATAAAAATATCTGATTCTTTTAAAGACATTTCAATAGATTGGCTTGTAAAAGGAACTACAAACAACAATTCGAAACATTCAAATAAAGGTAACTTTCCCCTACTCGACTCTGTTAGGTCATCAAGTCCTTTGATTCATAAATCTAATAAAAACATAAAAGAAATCATTCTTTTTTATGAAGACAACTCTTTTAAGGTGTTTCAAAATTAAATTACCTTTGAATGTGAAAAAATACTATTTAACCTTATGTTTTTTGTTTTTTTCTTGCTATAATCAAGAAAGGAATTGCCTACAGTTTCAAACCGGCACTTTTGAATTTGAATCGACATCTTCAAATGGAAACAGTTTAAAGACTTACTTTACAAGAACTCCCGATATTGAAGTTGACTATTTTAACAATACAATTGACTCCTCATATGTAACTTGGGTTTCAGATTGTGAGTGTATTTTAAAGAAAATTAATCCGAAAAACTTATCAGAGGAAAAGTCGATTCAAATGAAGATTCTAAGCACCTCTTTCGATGAGTATACATTTGAGTACTCTTACGTGGGAGATATAGTAAATAAAAAAAGAGGAAGAGCTAAAAAAATTAACAACAAACCATTAGATAAAATTAATAATTAATTTTTTTTAAAAATCTAATTCTGTTTGACCTTGATTATTATTTGATGGCTTATCAGTGTCTAAATCTGTTTCTCTCACTATATTTTCCTCATCTTTTACTTCAAGCTCCATAAGCGTTGCTTTCTCAGGTGGAGTGTACGGAATAGATTCCAGCACATTTATGTTTTTAACTTTTAATGAAGTAAGCTGATTTCCTATAGCTTTAATACCTTTAACAGAGATTAATTCTTCAATATTTTGAATTATATTATCTTTTTGTCCTTTAGATGTTTTGGAAAAACTTATTTCAATAACAGGTTTCCAGTCTGCTGAAATAATTTCTAATTGATTTTTATTCCCAATTGGAACAAACTGTTGATCTGTCTTTGAAAAAGAGGCTAGAAAACGCTTAATGTAATACCTTTCTTTACTACCGTCAAAATAAATAGCAGAAAGAGGTTTTTCTGGAATCCATTTTTCCAAAATAATCATATCTTCTGGAAAATGCATGTTTAAATCAGGTTTAATTATTTTAAGAGTTCCATTTTGCTTAATAATAAGCAAAGTGTCATCACTTTTAAACTCTCCTAACAACTCGCCTCTTTCGTCAGTGTTGAGGCGTTGTACGGTTTCGTCAAACCATATTTTTCTTGGTTTTAAAGTAGATAATCCCTTTTCTTTGAATTCAACTTTATTTACTGAATATTTAGTAACTATATTCCCTTTTGAAGCTCTACCTTTTATCTCTAGGTCAGCGAAATCTAATTCCCATTTTAATTTTTTGATTGATCCTGATTGTCTTAAAATAATATTAACAATTTCAGCCTCACCATTAGGATTTGCAGAAAAATACATCACCTTAGAACCCTCTGAGCCTCTTGTTAAATCATATATTTTGTCTCTTGTTACACCAGTAACACTAAATCTTTTTATGAAAGATGTTCCTTTTTTTCCATCTCTGTAAATCATGTTGTAAACTGTTCTGGAATCTTTTTTCTTAAAAACAGCCACGTGATTTATGTTTTTGGCAATAAATTTTTTTGAATCAACCTTACTTACCATCATTTTACCCTCTTCGGTGAATGCTATAACATCATCAATGTCCGAGCACTCTTCAACAAACTCATCTCGTTTAATTGATGTTCCAACAAAACCCTCTTCTCTGTTAACATAAAGCTTTGAATTTTTAACAACTACTTTTTTAGCATCAACATCTTCAAATATTCTAATTTCAGTTTTTCTTTTTTTGTCTTTTCCATAAACCAACTTCAAATTTTTAAAAAATTGAATAGCAAATTCAGTTAAATTATTAAGATGATGATTTATCTGCTTTAATTCCTCCTCAATAGATTCTATCTTTAACTGAGCTTTATCTATATCAAATTTCGAAATCCTTTTAATTTTGATTTCTGTTAGCCTGACAATATCCTCCTCAACAATGTCACGTTTTAATTTTTTAACAAAGGGCGTAAGTCCTTCAAAAATTGCTTTAATTACACCATCCCAAGTTTCAACATTCTCAATGTCTCTATAAATTCTATTTTCAATAAAAATTCTTTCCAGTGAAGCGTAATGCCACTGGTTTTCTAAATCACTTTTTTTAAACTCCAGCTCTAACCTAAGCAACTCTTTTGTATGTACGGTAGATTTTTTTAAGATTTCTGAAACTCCTATAAATAAAGGCTTATTATCCTCAATAACGCAACCTAGAGGAGAAATGGATGTTTCGCATGATGTAAATGCAAATAGTCCATCAATCGTCTTATCTGGTGAAACTCCAGTGGGTAAATGAACCAAAACTTCAACATCATTCGCAGTGTTATCTTCGATTTTTTTGATTTTAATCTTGCCGTTGTCATTTGCTTTTAAAATTGATTCTATAAGTGAAGATGTAGTTGTTGAAAATGGAATTTCATTTATAACAAGAGTATTTTTATTTAATTGATTAATTCTCGCTCTAACTTTTATTCTACCTCCTCTCAAACCGTCGTTATAATTTGTAACGTCAACTATCCCAGATGTTGGAAAATCAGGGTAAATAACAAACTTTTGCCCTTTTAAACACTTAATTGAGGCATCTATTAATTCTACAAAATTATGAGGTAAAATTTTTGTTGACAAACCAACAGCAATACCCTCACCACCTTGAACAAGTAATAAAGGAAATTTTGCTGGTAAATTAATAGGTTCTTTTCTTCTGCCGTCGTAAGATGCTTGCCATTGAGTAATTTTAGGGCTAAAAACTACTTCAAGAGCAAATTTAGATAATCTTGCTTCAATATACCTTGACGCAGCTGATCTATCTCCGGTTAATATATTTCCCCAGTTACCCTGAGTTTCAATCAATAACTCTTTTTGACCAATTTGAACCATTGCATCAGCAATACTTGCATCGCCGTGAGGATGATACTGCATTGTATGACCTACAATGTTAGCAACTTTATTAAAGCGTCCATCATCTAAATCTTTCATTGAATGAAGAATCCTTCTTTGAACTGGCTTAAACCCATCTTCAATAGACGGAACAGCACGTTCAAGAATTACATAAGAGGCGTAATCTAAAAACCAGTCCTTATACATACCAGAAACCCTAATTAAAGAATCTCCTAAATTTTCCTCATCCATATTGTCTGAATTTATCAAATTCTTCATTTATGTTTCAATTCTGTCCAATTCAACTTTAAGATTATCAATTATAAATTTTTGTCTATCTGGTGTGTTTTTTCCCATGTAAAATGACAATAAATCTTCAATAGTAAAATTCTCATCAAGCATAACAGGATCTAAACGAATATTTTCACCTATAAAATGTTTAAATTCATTAGGAGATATTTCACCCAATCCTTTAAATCTAGTTATTTCAGGTTTACTACCTAGTTTTTCAACTGCAGTTATTCTTTCTTTTTCAGAATAACAATAAATCGTTTCTTTTTTGTTTCTAACTCTAAAAAGGGGTGTTTGCAGAATAAACAAATGTCCTTCTTTGATTAATTCAGGAAAAAATTGTAAAAAAAACGTAATTAACAATAACCTAATATGCATTCCGTCCACGTCTGCATCTGTTGCAATTACTATATTATTGTACCTTAAATATTCAATACTTTCCTCAATGTTAAGAGCTGCTTGTAACAAATTAAATTCTTCATTTTGATAAACAATTTTTTTACTCATCGAATAACAGTTCAATGGCTTTCCTCTTAAACTAAATACTGCTTGGGTATTAACATTTCTTGATTTCGTAATTGAACCACTTGCAGAATCACCCTCGGTTATAAAAAGTGTAGAATCCAATCTGTTTTCTTTACTCATATCATTTAAATGCACCCTACAATCCCTTAATTTTTTATTGTGAAGACTAGATTTTTTAGCTCTTTCTCTTGCTAGTTTTCTAATTCCTGAAAGTTCTTTTCTTTCTTTTTCAGCTTGAACAATTTTCTTCTGAATTTTTTCAGATATTTCTGGATTTTTATGTAAATAATTATCTAAATACTTACCTATAAATTCATTGATATATGATCTAACGGTTGGCAACTTTCCACCCATTTCGGTTGAACCTAATTTAGTTTTAGTCTGTGATTCAAAGACAGGCTCCATAACCTTTATACTTATTGCAGCTATTATAGATTTTCTTATATCTGATGAATCATATTGTTTTCCATAAAAATCTCTGATTGTTTTTACAATTGATTCTCTAAAAGCTGACTGATGAGTTCCTCCCTGAGTTGTGTGTTGACCATTGACAAAAGAATAATACTCTTCACTGTACTGCACACGGCTGTGTGTTAAAGCAACTTCAATATCATTTCCTTTTAAGTGGATGATAGGGTAAAGTAGTTTTTCAATATCATTATTGTCCTCAAGAAGATCTTTTAAACCATTGTCAGAAGAATACTTGTCTCCATTAAAAACTATAGTCAATCCAGGATTTAAATAAACATAGTACTTAAGCATTTTAGAAACATACTCTGCTCTGTATTTATAATTTTTAAAAATTATATTATCTGGGTAAAATGAAATTTTTGTTCCTTTCCTCCTAGAGGTTTCTTCTTCAGGAAAATCATCAATAAGATTTCCTTTTTCAAAGACAACGGATTTTAATTTGCCTTCTCTGCAAGATTCAACCTTAAAAATAGAGGACAAAGCATTTACTGCTTTTGTACCAACACCATTAAGTCCAACTGATTTTTTAAAAGCCCTAGTATCATACTTTCCTCCGGTATTCATTTTTGAAACAACATCTACAACTTTTCCTAGTGGAATTCCTCTACCATAATCACGAACTGAAACACCTCTGTCGGAAATTGAAATTTCAATTGTTTTTCCGGCACCCATGACAAATTCATCAATAGAATTATCAAGAATTTCTTTTAATAAAATATAAATCCCATCGTCAGGAGATGAACCATCTCCAAGTTTACCAATGTACATTCCGGGGCGCATTCTAATATGCTCTTTCCAATCAAGAGATCTAATATTATCCTCAGTATAGTTTGATGAAATAGCCATTTATCAGTATACCAGCTAATATAGTATATCAATAAAAAATATAATATGATGAAGTTAAAAATTAATTAACAATATGTTTCAGAGGTTGTTGAAATCTTTTTTAAACATTAAATCTAAAATGCATTATGTCCCCGTCGAATAAAACATAGTCCTTGCCCTCAATATTTAACTTTCCTGCATCACGGACTTTAGGTTCACTCCCATATTTAATGTAATTATCATATGAGATAACTTCTGCTCTTATAAAGCCTTTTTCAAAATCAGTGTGTATCACTCCTGCTGCTTTTGGTGCGGTCATGCCCTTGTTTATTGTCCACGCCCTAACCTCTTTGACTCCAGCAGTAAAATAAGTCTGGAGATTTAACAAGTCGTAAGCTTTTTTTATAAGTTTAGTTGATCCAGGTTCTGAAAGGCCAATATCCAAAAGAAAGGCTTGTCTATCTTCATAACTATCCAACTCATTTATATCTGCTTCAGTGCCAACTGCTAAAATCATCACATCCGCATTCTCGTTCTCTAAAGAAGCTTTTAAATCATCAACGTGTTTATTTCCATTAATAGCAGATGATTCATCAACATTACAAACATATAAAACTGGTTTACTTGTTATAAGTTGAATTGTATCAACGTAATCTTTTTCTTCATTTGAAAAATCAAGACCTCTAACAGGTTTAAAACTATGTAAATGATTTGTAATTTTATTTAAAATATTTGATTCCTTAATGGCATCTTTATTACCAGTTTTAACTAACCTTTTAATTTTATCTAACTTTTTTTCTACTGTTTCTAAATCTTTCAGCTGTAATTCAAGATCAATTATTTCTTTGTCTCTTACTGGATTTACCGAACCCTCAACATGAACTATGTTATCATCATCAAAACATCTTAAAACATGTAAAATAGCATCAGTTTCTCTAATATTTGCTAAAAACTGATTACCCAACCCCTCCCCTTTACTAGCTCCTTTAACTAAACCTGCAATATCAACTATTTCTACAGTTGCTGGGATGACTTTTTCAGGATTTACAAGTGTTTCTAATTTTTCAAGTCTTTTGTCAGGTACATTGATTATGCCAATATTAGGTTCAATGGTACAAAAAGGAAAATTTGCACTTTGAGCTTTTGCATTAGACAAACAATTAAAAAGTGTGGATTTACCAACGTTAGGAAGACCAACTATTCCAGCTTTCATATATTAATTTTCGGGGTGCATAAATTTTTGTTTTCCTTTAAGGAAATCTTCCGTCTCGACATTGTCTTCGTCAGGTACGCAACAATCTACTGGGCATACTGCGGCACATTGAGGTTCCTCATGAAAACCAACACATTCTGTACATTTATCTGTAGCAATGAAATAAAATTCATCGGAAACAGGTTCTTGCTCCTTATCGGCATTGGATAACTTTCCGTTAGGAAGTTTAATATCTCCAAGTAAACTTGTTCCGTCTGAATACTTCCATTCATAGGAAGCTTCATATATCGCTGTGTTGGGGCATTCAGGCTCACAAGCTCCACAATTTATACATTCATCAGTAATTTTAATAGCCATGGTAATTACATTTTCTTTCTATAGATTTGCATGCAAAAGTAATTGAATTAAAATTCTTAACAAATTTAGTGAACACATTAGATAAAAGAATAAACGCACTGAGTCAATTAGGAAAACTTTTGGAGAGCCTTTGTAAATCAAAGAAAGATTCTAGTTATGATTTTTGGATTAAAAAGTTTGAAAAACAAATCATCTTAGCCCACCAATACAATAATTGGTTTACCAAAGAATACATCTTTTTAGCTTTAAATCATTGGAGTAAAGAACTTTGTGAAAACAATATAATTTTATGGACAAAACAACATGAAATAAAAGATTGCTCTGACAAAACTGTTGCAATTATTATGGCTGGAAATCTTCCTCTAGTTGGATTCCACGATTTTTTGTGTGCTATGTTATTAAATTACAATTGTTTAATCAAACTATCGTCTGATGATAAAATATTGATTCCTTTAATTGTAGATTTTATCGAATCATTATTGCCAGGTTTTAAAAATAAAATAAAATTTGTTGAAAAACCACTGAAAAACTTTCATGGTGTAATTGCAACAGGAAGTAATAGTTCATTTAAACATTTTGAATACTACTTTAAAAACTACCCAAGACTTCTTAGGAAAAACAGACACTCCATCGCCATTTTAGACGGAAACGAATCTGAAAGAGATTTAAAGAATCTTGGAAAAGACATTTTTAACTACTTCGGAATGGGTTGTAGAAGTGTTTCTAAAATTTTTGTTCCAAAAAACTACAACTTTGATTTGTTATTTAATGCCATCTATGACTTTCGTGATATTATCAATCATAACAAATATGCTAACAATTACGATTACAACAAGGCAGTTTATTTAATGAGTGAACAAAAATTTATAGAAAATGGATTTCTTATGATTAAAGAGGATGATAAACTTGGTTCGCCTATTGCTTGTTTGTTTTATGAAAATTATAATTCAATTTCAGAGTTACAAAAAAAAATCAATAGTTTAAAAGATTCTTTGCAATGTGTAGTAAGTAATTTAAATATTTCAAATTCTATCAACTTTGGGTTAAGTCAAAATCCAAAAATTAACAATTACGCAGACAATATTGATACTTTAGATTTTTTGTTGAAAATCTGATGATATCTTATTTAAATATTATGAAATAATTTCTATCATTTGATTAATTTGCACCTTTTTAAAAAACAATAATGAAAATACACAATTTTAGCGCAGGCCCTAGCATTCTTCCTGAGGAAGTAATTAAAAAAGCCTCAGATGCCATTCTTAACATAAATAATAGCGGACTTTCATTAATAGAAATTTCCCATAGAAGTAAAGATTTCGTTGAAATAATGGATCATGCTACTAGTTTAGCATTAGAATTATTAAACCTTGAAAATAAAGGATACAAAGCGCTTTTCCTTCAAGGTGGAGCAAGCCTTCAGTTTTTAATGACTGCTTATAATTTATTGCAAAATAAAGCTGGCTATTTAAATACTGGTTCATGGTCTACAAAAGCTATTAAAGAAGCTAAATTGTTTGGAGAAGTTGTTGAACTAGCCTCTTCAAAAGATAAAAACTTTAATTACATTCCTAAAGGCTTCGATATTGATCAAAATCTCGATTACGTACATTTAACAACAAATAATACAATTTTCGGAACTCAAATAAAGGCCCTTCCTAATACAAATGTTCCACTTATTGCTGATATGAGCTCAGATATATTTTCAACAAATATTGATTTTTCAAAATTTGATTTAATTTATGCAGGTGCTCAAAAAAACATGGGTCCAGCAGGAACAACCCTAGTTGTTGTAAAAGAAGATATTCTTGGAAAGGTTGATAGACAAATTCCTTCAATGCTTGATTACAGAGTTCATATCGATAAGGATAGCATGTTTAATACCCCTCCTGTTTTTGCTGTATACACTTCAATGCTTACTTTACAGTGGTTAAAAGAAAATGGTGGCATAAGTTCTATTGAAGAAAAAAACTCAAAAAAATCAAACTTAATTTACAATGAAATTGACTCCAATGAATTATTTGAAGGTTTTGCTTCTATTGAGGACAGAAGTTGTATGAATGCAACTTTTAATCTTAAAAACAATCAACACAAAGAACAATTCGACAAGATGTGTAAAAATGCCAATATTAGCGGAGTTAATGGTCACAGATCTGTTGGAGGCTATCGGGCATCCATATATAATGCTATGGACATTTCATCAGTAAATGTCTTAGTTGAGGTTATGAAAGAATTAAAAAATAATGTTTAAAACTTAAATTAATGATAAATATATTGGCAAATGATGGTATTTCACAAAGCGGAAAAGATGCTTTGGAAAAAGCTGGATTTAATATTTCTACAATTACTGTAGCCCAAGAACAACTAATTAATCATATTCAAACTGAAAATATTGCTGTTCTTCTCGTTAGAAGCGCCACAACAGTAAGAAAAGATTTAATTGACCAGTGCCCTAGTTTAAAAATAATTGGAAGAGGAGGTGTTGGAATGGATAATATTGATGTTGAATACGCCCGCAGTAAGGGCTTGAATGTTATAAATACGCCTGCAGCTTCTTCATCCTCTGTTGCCGAGCTAGTATTTGCTCATTTATATGGTGGTGTTCGTTTTTTACACGAATCCAATAGAAATATGCCATTAGAAGGAGATAGTAATTTTAAGAAACTTAAAAAAGCCTACGCAAAAGGAGTTGAACTAAGAGGAAAAACAATTGGAATCATTGGTTTTGGTAGAATTGGTAGAGAAACTGCAAAAATTGCTCTTGGTATTGGAATGAACGTTTTAGCTTATGACAAGTTTTTAAAGGAAACTAAAATTACTTTAAATTTCATGGGAGGAAATTCTATAGATTTTGAAATTAAAATTTCACCACTTGATACATTATTAAAAAAATCTGATTTTATTAGTCTTCATGTACCAGCTCAAAATCAGCATGTTATTGATAAAAAAGAATTTGAATTGATGAAAAATGGTGTAGGTATAGTTAACGCTGCTAGAGGAGGCGTAATTAATGAAGTAGAACTTGTATCTGCATTAGAATCTGGAAAAGTTTCTTTTGCTGGTTTAGACACCTTTGAAAATGAACCAAAGCCTGAAATTAAGCTATTAATGCATCCTAATATTTCATTAACCCCTCACATTGGTGCAGCTACAAACGAAGCTCAAGACAGAATTGGAAAAGAATTAGCTGATCAAATTTCTAATATTTTGAAATAACACATGCTTCAAAAATTAAAAGAAAAATGGGGTATATCAACTCCGTTCCAAATGATAATAGTATTTATTGTTTTTGGGGTAACAGGAAGTGTTGCAGCAAAAGTCTCAGGACCTATTGTAGCATTTTTACCACTAGATAATCTCCCAGCTTTAATTTATTGGCCATTTAGACTTTTAATTATATTTCCTGTTTACCAAATTTTGTTAATATGGTTTGGATTTATGTTTGGTGTAATAGTGAGTGTTTTAACTTTTAAAAAAGATAAATTCATTTTTAAATTCTTTTTTAATCTTTCCATTAAAATGTCAAAAAAAATGATGAACTGGTTGAGTTTTGGGATATTATTTAAGAATTGATTTAATTCAAAAACTTACTATTATTTTTTTTAAATTTTTCTACTTTAGGTGATATTACTATTGAACAATAAGGAACATTTTTATTGTTTTCAAAATAATCGTGATGATAATTTTCAGCTTCATAAAAAGTAGTTTTATTTTCAATAGATGTTACAATTTTATTACTGAACTCGTTGGACTTATCTAAACTTATAATTAAATCCGAAATTAATTTAATTTCTTCCTTGTCGTTGGTAAATATTGACGATCTATATTGAGTACCAACATCATTACCTTGTCTATTTAAAGTTGTGGGATCATGTGTCGAAAAGAAAATTTCTAAAATACTTCTTATATTGATTAAATTGGTATTATAATCTATACTTATTACTTCAGCATGACCTGTAAGACCCGTACAAATCTCCTTGTAAGTTGGTTTTAATGTGTTTCCTCCAATATATCCAGGCAATACTTTTTCGATACCCTTAGTTCTTTTAAAAATTGCTTCAGTACACCAAAAACACCCTCCACCTAATATTATGTTTTTTTTCATTTAATAAAATGACTAATAAATTCTGTAAATAGAAAAAATTATTTTTGCATTATTAAACCTTAATTTGTTTATCTAATCTAACTATTTTTGTAATATTATATAGTAATAACTTTAATGAATTACGTTTTAAATTTTTTATTTCTATTTTTTTTAGTTTTTGGTTCTGCTCAAGACAGAAAAACTATTAACATTAAAAGATTTAGTTCCCCGCCAAAAATCGACGGAATTGTAGATGATAAACAATGGAATAATCTAACTCCAGCTTCAAATTTTGAAAGATGGATGCCGAATAATGGTTCCTCTGAAAAAAGTGGTTATGAAAGTTTTGTTTATGTTGGTTACGACGACAGTTCTGTTTATGTTGCTGGTATTTTCAATAACCCAAAAGATGTACCAATTGAGTTCAGTCAAAGAGATGATGTTTGGGAGGTCAATGCTGAAACATTTTTTATTTCGATAAATACTTATGATGACAATATTAATTACCAAAGTTTTCAAATAACTAGTGCGGGAACTTTAGGAGATCGATATACATCTGGTGAAATGAAAGATGAAGACCAAAATTTTGATACGGTTTTTGAATCAAAAGCATCTATAATTGAGGATGGATGGAGTATGGAAATGAGAATACCTTACAGTGCTTTGCGTTTTTCCTCAAAAGAAATTCAAAAATGGGGAATTAATTTTGGTCGTAAAATTGTTGAATTTGGTGAAGTTTATACCTGGAATTTTGTTGATCAAGTAAACGCAAAGTATCCTGAATCCATGGGAATTACCAATGATATTAAAAACATTACCCCACCACTGAGACTGTTTTTTTATCCATATGCTCAATCTTCAGTTGATTTTAAAAATGGTGATCGTCCAACAAATAACTATTCAGCTGGAATGGATCTTAAATATGGAATAAGTAACAGCTTTACATTAGATGCTACTTTAATTCCTGATTTTGGTCAAGTAACTTTTGATGATAAAGAATTAAATTTAACACCCTTTGAACAACAATTTGATGAGAATCGAGCTTTTTTTACTGAGGGAGCATCTTTATTTAACAAAGCTGATGGTCAATCATTTAGAGCTGGAAATTTTTTCTACAGTAGAAGAATAGGTGATGAAATTAGTTTTGATGAAGACGATTATTTACAAAATGATGAAGAAATTTTAAACTACGATGGAAAACCTGACCTATTAAATTCAATAAAAATTACTGGAACGACTGATTCTGGACTTAGTATTGGAATTATAAATTCAATTACTAATAATGCTTATGCAAGAATAAAAAATATCAATACAAATGAAATTAGAAGTCAAAAAATTGCTCCACTTACCAATTTTAATATTTTATCTTTAACCCAACAAATCGCCAATGAACATTCTTCCATTTCATTTTTAAATACTAGTGTACTGAGAGCGACAAAAGATTTTGAAAACGCCAATAACAGTGCATTTGTAATGGATCTGTTTGACAACAAAAAAAAATTTAATCTTAAAAGTATTGTATACAGAAGTGATTCGCCTACTTTTTCTAGTACAAAGGGGTTTAGAGGATCTATTAATATTGAGGAATTAACAGGAAATTATAGATACGCTCTTAGTTGGAATGGTGTGGATGCAAACTACACACAAAACGATCTTGGTTTTTACAGAAATAAAAATGATCAAAGATTTTCTGCAAGAATGAGGTACATGACCTTTAAGCCTTACAAAAATTATAAAAAGATTACAGGATACTTTTTTATCAGCGAAAGAAGTCGGTTCTTACCAAAAATTCTAAAATCTAGAGGAGGAAGAGCAGGAATTAATTTGACCACTCTAAAATTAGACAAATTTGGAATTGATTTAGATTATACCTCCGCTTATAAAAACTATGATGAACCTAGGAAAAAAGATACCTATATAATTGATCCAGCCGAAGTCGAATTTCAATTTGAATTCGATTCAGATGATAGAAAGAAAATTCAATATTCTTTTGATTTAGGACATAGGTACTCTATAAATGAAGATTTTAATGAAAACAAAAGAGGTTTTGACTTTGGTTTTGGAATAGAAATTAGAGCAAACAATAAATTAAATTTCGAATACAGCTTACAAAATAAAATACAACATGATGATGTTGGTCAAATTTTTAAAGAAAAGAATGAAGTCTATTTTGGAGTTAGAGATGTAAAAGCTCTTGAAAATAATATTGCTTTGAACTACAACTTTGACTCTTACAAATCAATTAACTTGAAACTAAGACAATTTTGGAGTTCTGCCAATTATAGTAGTTTATTTTATTTACTAGATTCTAATGGAAATAGAGAGCTTTCAAATAAAACAACCATTGATTATGATCCTAATACAAATTTTAATTTATGGAACTTTGATTTGGGATTTAATTGGGAGTTTGCACCTGGAAGTAAAGCGACCTTACTTTATAGAAATAATATATTCAATGAAGATAATATGTCGGGAATCAACTATTACACCAGCACTAAAAATTTATTTGAAAATCCAATGAATCATCAAATTTCATTGCGGATAAATTATTTCTTAGATTATAACTTGTTAAAAAAAAATAAAAGCTAATATTTAAAATAATGATTTCTGCAAAAAGTATTTCTAAAACATTTGATAATAAAAAGGTATTAGACAATGTAAGTGTTGAAATTGGTGAAGGTGAAGTTATTTCAATTGTAGGTCCCTCAGGAGCTGGCAAAACCACTCTATTACATATTTTAAGCACCCTAGACGGTGCAGATGATAATGAAAGTTTTGAGTTGATCTTAAACAAAATTAAAGTACAGGACTTAAATGAAAAAGAAATTTCTAATTTTAGAAATACTCAAATTGGATTTATTTTTCAATTTCATGAACTTCTTCCTGAGTTTACCGCACTTGAAAATATTTGCATCCCCGGGATGATTAGAGGTGATAAAATCAATGAAATTGAAACAAGAGCCGAGGAACTTTTAAAATTACTTAACCTTTCAAAAATAAAAGATCAAAAGCCATCTGAACTTTCAGGTGGTGAACAACAAAGAGTAGCTGTTGCCAGGGCTCTAATAAATGAGCCAAAAATTATATTTGCCGATGAACCAAGCGGCAATCTCGATTCCAAATCAGCTGAAAATCTTCATAATCTTTTTTTTGAGTTAAGAAAAAAACTAAATATCACAATAGTAATTGTTACGCACAATAAAGAATTGGCTGATATGGCTGATAGAAAACTTAACTTAGTTGATGGTAAATGGTTTAACTAGTTCTGAATTAAAAGATTTTTTGAATGAGAAATCATTTCAATACAATCAAAAATCGTTCATTGAATCGGATCCCATCCAAGTTCCTCATGTTTTCACGAAAAAAGAAGATATAGAAATTGCATCGTTTTTAACTTCAATAATAGCTTGGGGACAAAGGAAAACAATTATTAGAAATAGCTATAAAATGATGGAAATACTTGATAATTCTCCCCATGATTTTATTTTAAATTCAAGTGAAAAAGAAATTGAAAAATTACATATCATACACAGAACATTTAATCCCATTGACTTTAGGTATTTTGTAAAAACATTGAAAAGAATATATTTAAGCCATGGAGGATTAGAAAATGTTTTTATGCCAAATAACAAAGAAAAAAACATGCACTTATCAGTTCATAATTTTAAAAATATTTTTTTTAAAAAAAATTTTCCTAAAAGAACAACAAAGCATATAAGTGATCCCTTGAAAGGATCAGCTTGTAAGAGAATCAATATGTTTTTAAGGTGGATGGTACGTAGTGACAAAAATGGTGTTGATTTTGGGATTTGGAAACAAATTTCACCTTCAATATTATCATGTCCTTTGGATATTCATAGTGGAAATGTGGCTAGAAAACTTGGGCTTCTTTCTAGAAGTCAAAATGATCATAAGGCAGTTTTAGAACTGGACATCAAATTAAGATCTTTAGACATTAAAGATCCTGTTAAATATGATTTTGCACTTTTTGGATTAGGTGTTTTTGAGGGTTTTTAACAACTTTATTCCCTCTAAATTAAAATCAATTCATATATTTGCTTTGCATTAATTTTAATGCTTTTAATATAACTTGATTGCATGTCAATTATTCTTAAATCTGCAAAAGTTATAGATGCCGAGAGCAATTACCACGGCAGCAAGCAAGATATTTTAATTTCCAATGGTAGAATTAAAAAAATTGCCAAATCAATTTCATCCAAAGGTTCAAAGGAAATTTGTATTGAAGGTCTTCATGTCTCAAAAGGTTGGTTTGATAGTAGTGTAAGTTTTGGAGAACCGGGCTTCGAAGAAAGAGAAACAATTGTTAATGGAGGTTATGTTGCAGGAAAAAGTGGCTTTACAGATATTATTTTAAATCCTAATACAAATCCTATTATAGATACTCAAGCAGATATTTCTTTTATTAAATTAAAATCTAAAAATATTGTTTCAAATATTTATCCTCTAGGAGCTTTGTCAAAAGGAAGTAATTCCCTTGAACTTGCTGAATTAAAAGACATGAAAGAAAGTGGTGCCATTGGATTTTACGATTATAAAAAATCTATTGAAAATTCAAATCTTTTAAAAACCGCTTTACTTTACACTCAAACATTTGATAGTCTGATCTTTTCTTTTCCAATGGAAAAGTCCATCTCAAAAAATGGTATTATTAATGAGGGTTTAACAAGTACTTCTTACGGAATCAAAGGAATACCTGCTATTTGTGAAGAAATACAAATTAATAGAGATTTAAAAATTCTTGAATACACAGGCGGAAGATTACACATTCCTACTATTTCTTGCAAAAGTTCTGTAGATCTTATAAGACAAGCCAAAAATAAAGGATTAAATATAACATGTAGTGTTGCCATTCATAATTTAATTTTTAATGATGAGAAATTAAAAGATTTTGACACAAGATTTAAAGTTTTACCCCCTCTAAGGACAGAACTTGACAGAAAAGCACTAATTAAAGGAGTTGAAGATGGAACTATTGACTTGGTTACAAGTGATCATTCACCAATAGATATCGATCATAAAAAAATGGATATTGAGAGTGCTGACTTTGGAACAATAGGACTAGAATCTTTTTTTGGAGCATTACTTTCAGTATTTGATCTCAATACAACAATTAAAATTTTGACCTCTGGTAAAACTATATTTAATATTTCAGACTATAAAATTGAAGAAGGTTCGACTGCTAATTTTTCTCTATTTAAGATTGATAATGAATTTACCTTTTCGAAATCAGATATTTTTTCTAAATCTAAGAATAGTGCTTTTATTGGCAAAAAAATGAAAGGGGTTCCAATTGGTATTATAGTCAATGATAAGTTTCTAATTAATGAGTAAACCCCCATTTTTTCATTTAGTAAAAGAATCCAGTTTTAAAGACAAACCATCTCCCCTACTTGTAATGGTTCACGGATATGGTAGTAATGAAGAAGATTTGTTTTCATTTGCTAGAGCACTTCCTGGTGAATTAACAATTATTTCAATTAGAGGTCCAATTAGTGTCCAAGGTATGGGCTATGCTTGGTATGACATTTCATTTGACTCTTTTGGAAATAAAACTTACAATCAATCACAAGCTATTGAATCAAGAGATAAAATAATTGAATGTATTGATCTATGTGTTGAAACATATAATATTGATAACAAAAATATTTCTTTAATGGGTTTTAGTCAGGGAGCGATACTTATCAATGCCATTGCAATTACTTATCCAAAAAAAGTGAAAAATATAATTTCCCTAAGCGGGGGTATTGATCCAAACATTTTAAAGTTATCGTTAGATTATTTAAATAAGATCAATTTTTATATTTCACATGGAACTCAAGATGTTGTTCTGCCTTTTAATGAGGCTAAAAAATCTTTAAAAATTCTAGACGAAAATAAAATAACATATACTTTTGAAAGTTTTCCCGTGGGACACGGTGTGTGTCCAGAAAACTTTAAGTCAATGTTATCTTGGTTTGAAAAAAAATTAAGGTAAATCAATTTCTAATCCATCATATGATAAAAAAACATTTTTAGGTAACTGCTTCTCTACCTTATCATGAAATCCTAAAAGATGACTTATGTGAGTTAAATAAGTTTTTTTAGGTTTTATAAGATCGATCAACACAAGAGCTTCTTTTAAATTTAAATGAGAATAATGCTCCTCTAACCTAATGCAATTTAAAACTAAAACCTCTAAGTTCTTTAATTTTAAAAGCTCATTACTGTCAATTGTTTTCAAATCAGTTAAATAAGCAAAATCATTAAATCTAAATCCAAAAACTTGCAAAGAAGCATGAAGATAATTAATTGGAGTAACCATTAAGTCATAGATGAAAAAATCTTTATTTTCTTGAATTTCTATTTGTTTTAAAATAGGAGCGCTGGGATATTTTTTTTCTTTTTTAAAAATATATTCGTACCTAAAATTTAAATTATTTAAGACTCTTTTGTGTGCATATATTGGTATTTCTCCTTGTTTAAAACAAAAAGCTCTTAAATCATCAATCCCAGATGTATGATCCGAATGTTCATGTGTGTATAGTATTCCATCAATTCTTTCACATCTATATCTTAACATTTGTTGTCTAAAATCTGGCCCAGTATCAATAACATACATGTAATTTTTCCATTTAAATAAAATTGAAGATCTCAAACGTTTATCTTTTTTATTTAAACTTTTACACACAGGATGGTTGCTTCCTATTAAAGGAATTCCTGTGGAAGTACCTGTACCTAAAAAAATTATTTTCAACTAGTTATTTTATTATAAATATATCATTTACTTGATAAAAACTTATAACTTTGTGATACAATACATTTAAAATGTCTATTTCTCTAGAAGGAGATCAACCTTTCGAAAATATTCCCTCAATCAAAGCTAAAGCTCTGAGAATAAATCTCAATGAACATATTTACGGAACTTTTGCTGAAATTGGTGCCGGTCAAGAGGTTGCTAGACATTTTTTTAGATCTGGTGGCGCATCTGGAACTATTGCCAAAACAATGAGCGCCTATGACAAAGCTTTTAGTGACGCCATTTATGGGCATGAAACTAACAGTGGATATGTTTCTGAGTCCCGATTAAAAAAAATGTTGGACCATGAGATTGACCTTCTTGAATCGAGAATGGACAGAAAAGATCACCCCAATAAAATGTTCTTTACCTATGCAAATACCGTAGCGACCATTGATTTTGCAAAAAAATATAAGGGTCATGGTTGGATGGGTATTAAATTTCAAACAAATTCAAAAGATGAGTTTAGTGAGATTCATATTCATGTAAGATTTCATTTATTTGAAGCAAAAGCTCAACAGGAGGCTTTAGGTTTAATGGGTTTGAATTTGATTTATGGTGCCTATTATAAATATGATCAACCAAGAAAATTATTAAAATATTTATATGACCACATTGACTCTGAGGCGATAGAAATTGATACAATCAATTTTTCTGGTCCTCTATTCAAAAAAGTTGATAATAGATTGATGAGTTTAGAGCTTGTTAAAAATGATATGACTAAGGCTGTTATGTTTGGGCCTGATGGAAATAATGTATTGCCTGCAAAAGTTTTATATAAAAAAAATATTTTAGCTATCAGAGGGAGTTTTAGGCCTGTTACTCTGGTTAATGAAGACATGTTTATTAAGTCAAATCAAATAATTTCAAGAGAAAAAAGTTATTCAGAAAATAAACTAATCAATTTATTTGAAATTACATTATCCAATTTAAAATCAAACAACGGAGATGTTAATGAAGAAGATTTTATGGACAGAGCTAAATTGTTATGCGCATTGGGCCATACTGTGATGATTACTAATTTTAAAGAGTATTACAAACTTGCCGAATACTTTTCAAGCTACACAGAAAAGGAGGTCGTATTAACTATGGGAGTTAATAATCTAATAGAAATTTTTGATGAAAAATACTACGATAATTTAAGAGGAGGTATATTGGAAGCTTTCGGAAAATTATTTTTTAAAAATTTAAGAGTTTTTCTTTATCCAACAAAAGCAAAAGATGGTACCATTGTAAATAGTAATAATATTCATGTAGCAAATAAAATGAAAAACCTTTATAAGTTTTTTAAATATAACAACAGGCTTCTAGATATTTTCGATTATGATGAAAACCTTTTGGATATCTATTCTATCAAAGTATTGGAAAAAATTAAAAAAGGTGAAAAAGGTTGGGAAAAAATGCTTCCTAAAGAGGTTACTAAATTGATAAAAAGTAAAAATTTATTTGGTTTTAAATAGCACCTAACCCTCCAAAATCTGATTGGTATGGTCTTTAGTTTTCACTTTATCAATTACTCTTGTAATAATTAAATTTTGATCAATTATAAAAGTTGTTCTTAAAACCCCCTCATATTCTTTACCCATAAATTTCTTTAATCCCCAAACACCAAAAGCATTAATGATTTTTTTTTCGGTATCAGCTAAAAGTGGATAAGGAAATCCACCAAATTTCGACGAAAAAGAAGACTGAGCCTTGACCTTGTCAGCACTAACTCCGATTATAGAAAATCCTGAATCAGACAATACTGAATAGTTTTCGGACAAGTTACAAGCTTGTGCTGTACAGCCTGGAGTGTTTGCTTTTGGATAAAAAAATATGATAGTTTTTTTTCCTTTTAAATCATTATTTGTAATTAAATTTTCTTTATCATCATAACATGAAAAATCTGGAATTTTATCGCCAACTTTTAATAAACTCATTTGAAATATATTTGTAGTAAATTTAATTAATTATGTATGAATAAAAAAGAAAGAGTAATATATATAATTGAGACTTTGGAACTGTTATTCCCAAAAGTACCAATTCCTTTAGATCACAAGGATTCATACACACTTTTAATTGCAGTATTACTTTCAGCTCAAAGTACTGATATTGGTGTTAATAAAATAACACCTCTACTCTTTTCAAAAGCTGATAGTCCAAGCGAAATGGTAAAATTAACTATTGATGAAATTAGAAATATTATAAGGCCAGTTGGCCTATCCCCTATGAAATCTAAAGCGATTCACGGTCTTTCTCAAATTTTAATAGATAAACATAATAGTAAAGTCCCTAATAATTTTGATGATTTAGAAGCACTTCCAGGTGTTGGACACAAAACTGCTAGTGTAGTTATGGCTCAAGCATTTGGTGTGCCAACATTTCCTGTCGACACGCACATTCATAGATTAATGTATCGTTGGGGGATGTCATCTGGAAAAAATGTAAAAGTTACAGAAAAGGATGCCAAAAGAATTTTTCCAAAAAAACTATGGAATAAACTTCATTTACAGATAATATGGTATGGAAGAAAATTTTCTCCAGCTAGAGGTTGGAATATTAATACAGATATTATAACAAAAAAAATTGGAAGAAAATCAATAATTAATAAAATAGCTTAAGCTATTTCCATTAACTCATTTTTTAATTCAGATTTATCCATTTGTTTTCTAAGATTATTCAGTGAATACCTTACCCTTCCTAAAGCTGTATTGATTGAAATATCATTTTTTTTGGCAATATCTTTAAAACTTAAATTTTCAAAAAATCTTAATTTTACAATTTCTTTCTGAGAATCTGGAAGATTATCAATCATTTTATTTAAAGTTTTTGATAAAGTTTTATCTGAAATTACATTTTTTGAGTCTAAATTTTCATTTGATTTAATGTTGACAAAGGATTGATACATATCTTTTTCATAAATTATTTTAGAACGCTTTTCTTTTCTAAAATGATCCATTACCAAATTGTGTGAAATTCTTAAAACCCAAGGCAGAAACTTTCCCTGTTCATTATAAGTTCCTCTACCTAAAATTTTAAATACTTTAATAAAAGTCTCTTGTAATATATCATTTGATATATCAACATCATTGACCTTATAATTTATATAATTAAAAATTCTTGATTTATGTTTAAGAAAAAGTAGCTTGAAAGAATTATTATTACCTGATTTAAATCTGTTAAGCAAAACAGAGTCTTCGTTAAAATTTACCATAACCTTAATTTTAATTTAAAATGATTTCGATATTAAAAAGTAGGTTTCAGGTATAGGCTTTTTTTTAAAATTTACTCTAAAGTACTAAAATCATTTTAAAAATGAAATTGATTTAGATTTACTAGTATTAAAAATCATATAAACTTATATTTATAAATTGATTTTTAAACAATTTGGAAAATATTGAATTAGACCCAAGATATATTAAAATTAGAGGTGCTAAAATGCATAATCTAAAAAATATCAGTATTGATATTCCTAAAAATAAGTTAATTGTAGTAACAGGTCTTTCAGGATCTGGTAAATCAAGTTTAGCATTTGACACACTTTATGCTGAAGGCCAAAGAAGGTATATTGAAAGTTTATCTTCCTATGCACGTCAATTTTTAGGAAAATTAAATAAACCAAAAGTTGATAAAATAATTGGTATTTCACCTGCAATTGCAATTGAACAAAAGGTCAATAACTCCAATCCTAGATCTACAGTCGGAACTTCATCTGAAGTTTATGATTATTTAAAATTATTGTTCGCAAGAATTGGTAGAACTTACTCTCCGGTTTCAAATAATGAGGTAAAAAAGGATAGTATTAAGACTGTTTTAAATACTATTAGAGAATTTAAAATAAACGATAAGTTTTTAATATTATCCAAAAAAGAATTTAATACAAAAAAGGATAGTTCAGAATTATTAGAATTACTAAGCAAACAGGGTTTTGCTAGAGTTCAAATTGATGGAGAACTTAAAAGAATTGATGAACTAAAGGAATTGAGCGACAAAAAAATTAATCTTGTAATTGACAGATTGATATATAAAGATGATACTGATTTTATTAATAGAATTTCTGAATCAATTGATCTTGGTTTTTATGAGGGTAAAGGTGAATTAATAGTTGAAAATATCAGTACGAATAAGTCATATTTCTTTAATAATAAATTTGAAATTGATGGAATGAAGTTTATTGAGCCCTCTGAATATCTCTTTAGTTTTAACAACCCATTAGGAGCATGTTCAAAGTGTGGAGGATATGGAGATATTATAGGAATTGATCCAGAATTAGTAATTCCTAACACAGGCTTATCTATTTATGAAAATGCAATTGCTCCATGGAGAGGAGAAAAACTAAAAAAGTATAAAAATGATCTGATCAAGCATGCTTCAATATTTGAATTTCCAATACACAAGCCATTTTTTAAATTAAATGAAGATCAAAAGGCTATTTTATGGGTGGGCAATAAGTATTTTAAAGGAATTAATCATTTCTTTAAAAAACTTGAATCTAAAAGTTATAAGATACAAAATAGAGTAATGTTATCTCGCTACAGAGGGAAAACTAAATGCTCAGATTGTAATGGTAATAGACTAAAAAAAGAATCATCTTATGTAAAAATCAATAATAAATCAATTACTGATTTGGTTGAAATGCCTATTCAAGATTTATTAGTTTTTATGAATAATTTAAAAATAAGTAAATATGAAAAAACAATAAGTGAAAGAATTTTAAAGGAGATTATTAGTAGATTAAATTTTATTTGTAATGTTGGCCTTGGATACTTAACAATTAATCGAAGATCAAGTACGTTGTCTGGAGGTGAATCACAAAGAATTAATTTAGCAAATTCATTGGGAAGTTCTTTAGTGAATTCCCTTTACGTTCTAGACGAACCAAGTATAGGGCTTCACCCAAAAGACACTGAAAAATTAATTAAAATATTAATCGATTTAAAAAATATTGGAAATACAGTCCTTGTTGTTGAACATGATGAAGATATAATGAAATCTGCTGATCAAATAATTGATATTGGACCAGAGGCGGGCTCAAATGGTGGAGAAATAATTGCACAGGGGACAATAAAAAATTTATTAAAATCTAATAGTTTAACAGCAAAATATTTAAATAATATTGAGGAGATTAAAGTGCCAATAAAGAGACGTTATTCCTCCAAAAAGATTACCCTGAAAGGAGCTAGAGAAAATAATTTAAAAAATATAACTGTTAATTTTCCTTTAAATAATCTGACTGCTGTAACAGGCGTTTCAGGAAGTGGTAAAACAACTTTGGTTAAAAAAATATTGTACCCATCTCTACTTAAGGAAAAAGGAATTTTTAAAAATAAGCCTGGACAGCATGATAAAATTGTTGGAAATTTAGAAGAAATTGATGAAATTGAATATGTAGATCAAAATCCTATTGGAATTTCATCAAGATCAAATCCAGTAACTTATTTGAAAATTTATGATGACATAAGGAATCTTTTTGCATCACAAAGTTTATCTAAGGCTAATTATTACAAACCAAAACACTTTTCATTTAACGTTGATGGTGGAAGATGCGATACATGCAAGGGAGAAGGAACAGTTAAGATAGAGATGCAATTTATGGCTGATGTAAATTTGACTTGTGAAAGTTGTAAAGGTAAACGTTTTAAAGAAGAGGTTTTGAGAGTAAAGTTCAACAATAAAAATATCGATAACATACTTAAAATGACTGTAGATCAAAGTATTGATTTTTTTTCCAAATTCGATGAAAAAAAAATTGTTAAGAAACTACAACCATTAAAAGATGTTGGGATGGGTTATATTAAACTAGGCCAGTCCTCCTCTACTCTCTCTGGAGGTGAAGCTCAAAGGATAAAACTAGCTACATTTTTACTTAAAGGAACCAATAAAAATAAAACACTTTTCATTTTTGATGAACCAACTACAGGTTTGCATTTTCATGATATTAAAAAATTATTAAAATCGTTCAATTCTTTAATAGAAAATGGCCATACAATCATAGTAGTTGAACATAATATAGATTTAATTAAATCATCCGATTATATAATTGATTTAGGTTTAGATGGCGGTAATAAAGGAGGTCAGCTAATTTTTCAAGGAACACCAGAAGAATTAGTAAAAGAAAAGAAATCTAGGTTGTCAAAATTTTTAAAAGAAAAGTTAGCTATTTAAATCTAGATTCAATCGTTTTATTTATTGTTTTTGATAGTTTTAAAAAATAAACAAGCGAAGTATAAACTATCGTAATCAATATACTTTTAATGCCAATATCAATTAATGGATGTAAATCAAATTGAAAGAAACTAAATCCGTAAAAAATTGATAAAATAACCCCTACAATTTTAATTGTATTATAATTATATGGCTGAATTTTTAGTTTATAGCTGATATATAATACTTTTAAAACTGTAAAAAAAATCAATACAATCAAAGTGGAAATAGCAGCACCATTAATCCCATACAAATCAATTAAATAATCATTTAAAAAATAAACAGATATTGCCATTGAAATTGAAAAAGGTAATGTTATTTTATAAAAAGTCGAGGTAGCTAAAATTGCAGGTCCACAACCAAAACTCATCTGTATTAATTTAGCGAAAGAAATTATCATAACCACCATTATTGCATCTGCATAAAACTGATTATTCATTAACTCATAAAATGAATTGATATTTAAATTAATTAATAGAAAGAAAAAACCACATATAATTAATAGATTACAAGAACTCCTTTGATACAAATCTTTTAAATTTTCAAAATTATTATCATTAATCGCTTTAGCTACCATTGGATTGACTATTTGAAACATAGCTCTTCCTGGAATTTCTACAACTGTTGCTATAAACACTGCAACAGCATAATATGCAGTTTGAGAAATAGCTTCCTTTTGAGGAATCATATATTTATCAATATCTATCAGCAAACTGGCAGCAGAGCCAGCTAATAAAATATATATTGAATACGAAACTATTTCCTTAAAATTTTCTGGAAGAGTAAAAGAGAATTTTGGCTTATATAATGAAAAAGAATATAAAATCATTATTAGTAGTCTTAGAAAATAAAGTCCTGTTAACCACCAAACAAAATTTTCTTTTTCAATTATTTGAAAAGAAACTAAAACTAACAGAACAAATACTGCTATTCTTGGATATACCTCCTTTAAGATGTTTCCAAAAACAGATTTAAACTGTACTCTAGACCAAGCATAAAAAACTTCAAAATATGATGTTGAAAATGCTACTAAAAATATAACCCAAACATAGGATTCAATTATTGGGTTTTGCATTGATAAAAAATCTCCTATTAAATCATGTGCTTGAGTAACAAAAAAACAAACGGGAATTATTATAATTAAAGGAATGAAAATTATACTAGAAAGAAAGGAATCCCTTGAAACCTTATCGTTAAAAGAACTATAAAATTTAATTATTGTGTGTTGAGCACCTAGAGACATCAAGGGCTGTAAAAGATTTGATGTTGCTAATAAAAAAACTACTAAACCATAATACTTGTCTCTTAAAAACTCTGGATAAAAATAAAGTGTATTAATAGCACCAATTAATAAAGCAATCGAAATTGTAATAATATTTTTCGAAGTTTGTTTAACTACTATTCCCATTTATTCAAAAGTTTTATTTATGATTTCATTTAATTTTTTTGATAAAGTATCATAAGTATAATTAACAGTATTTTTTGGATTATAATTTTTTTCTCCAGATTTGTAATCACTATAAAGTTCTAAAATATGATTTTTTAAATCAATTTCATTTATATAATCAAACACCTTTCCAGAATTTGTTTTAGTGATTATTTCATTCAAATCACTATCTAAATTAGAAAAAGCAATTATGGGATGATTTAAAGAAAAATAATAGTACAATTTTCCAGGGATAACATTCTTAACATTATTTAAATTTACAGTGCATAAAATAAGAACATTTGCTTTAGACATTTCCTCATCGAGATTTTCTTTTTCTATGTATTTTTCAAAAGCAACTTTTGATTCAATAAAAGAACCCTTTACATGATTTATTATTTCATTGTCAAAATCTCCTATAAATCTGATACATAAATCATCAAAAAAAGATTTATGTGTTTTACTAATATCATTTAAAACCAGCCAAAAAATTTTTGGATTTTGAATCGTTTTCATTATTCCCGAATACATCAGTGTAAACTTCTTTGATCTTTTATTTTTAACAAATGAGTTGAATCCATTAAAAACAGTAAACGAATTTTTATTGATTAAAGAATATTCTTTTGTAAGTGAAGGGGACGTTGTAATTACTGCGTCAGAGAGTTTCAAAGTGTTTAATTCAGCCTTAAAATGTTTTTTTTTCATAAAAGATTTTAAAGGAAGTAATTTAAATTGAAAAAAATCCGACCAAGGATCTCTAAAATCTGAAATCCATCTCACGTTTGTATTTTTTTTTACATTCTGACCAATTATGTGAGTACTAAAAGGAGGAGCAGAAGTAATTAAACATTTAACATTATTCTTTTTAACATAATCAGTAGCTTGCTTACTCACCTTTTTTATCCAAAACATTCTTGAATCTGGAAAGAAAAGATTTGCTCTTATCCATAATATAATTTTACTAAAAACATTATTATTCACACTAATGTTATCAGAGTTTTTTCTTTTTATCAATGCAGTTGGATCAAAAATTGGAATTTTTATAACTTTTATAGATTTATTTATAATACTAACTAGCTTATTATCTATAACAGGATAATTTGGATTTTGAGCTGTTATTACAGTTACTTCCCATCCAATGAGAGATAAATTATTTGAAAAATTCACCCAGCGTTGAACACCCGAACCCCCGGAGGGGGGCCAATAGTATGAAATAATAAGAATTTTATTACTCATTATAATAATTAACTAAATTTTTAGAAATAATATCATTATTTAAATGATTTTTAATTGCATCAATACAATTCGTGCTTAATTTATTTCTGAGATCTTTATTTAAATATAGTTTAAAAAATATTTTAATTAAATCTTCAGAATCTCCAGCTTTAAACAATAAGCCGGACTTATGAGTGTTCAAAAGGCTTTTTTGAGCCTCCACATCACTACATAATAAAGGGCACCCTAGAGACATATATTGGAAAATTTTATTTGCATAAGTTGTATGATGGTGTAAATTAGGAAGTAAAGGAGAAATTGCAAGATTAGAAGCCTTTATGTAGGAAGGAAAAAGACTTTCATTTTTCCAACCTTCAAAGTCAATATATTTTAAAATATTTAATGTCTTAGACATTTTTAAAAGCTCATTATCAAAAGAGCTAGACCCAACAACAACAAACTTAAAATTTGGAACAGTTTTAATTATTTTAGGGACTGATTTTAGAACCGTCATTAATCCTCTTCTTTCTGATGTATTGCCCAAATATAAAAGCACAAAATATTTTGAATATTTTTTTAGAATCTGCTGATCGAATTTGATCCTTGAATAAAAACTTTTTGAAACTGAATTTGAGAAAACAATAACTTTTTTTTTATCAATTTTAATTCTTTCTATCAGTTCTTTTTTAGCAAGCTCTGTGACTACTACTACAGAATTAGAAATTTTACAATATTTTTCTTCGGCATTTTTCCATTTTAAAGGAGAAATTAATAATTTTCCCAAAAAACTATTTACATGTTTGTAATACTTCATTATTTCGGGACGATTTTCATGCAAATCTAAAACTATGTCTAATTGAGTTTTGGAATTTGCAGAGTAAACAGAGCTGGCGATCTGAATGTCGTGAACATGAAGAACATCAATTTTATAATTATTTATAAATTTTTTAATTTTTTTTGACATAATCCATTTATAAAATGGAAATGTGTAGGCTAAAGCGGATAATTTATAGGTGAGCCAATCACAATGAAATCTTACAACATTAATCCCTTCAATAATTTCATTTGTTATAAATTTATTTTTAAAAGACAAACAAAACAAAAAGACTTCATGACCAGAATTTTTCAAAACTTTGGCCTCATTTGTTACCCTTGGATCTGTGGGGAAAGGCGCATCTAAAATCATTCCTATTTTCATCTTTTTTTAGAGATTTAACACACCTTTGTAGTAATTAGTATAGTCAGTTTTTGATCTTTCAGCATAAACAGCATAATATCTATTTGTAAGATTTCTTAATAAAGGTCTTATTCCAATTTTATAAGATGGGTTTTTCCAAAACTCTTTTTTAATTATTTTCCAACCCGCTTTTTCTAATAACATATCAAATTGCCAGGGTTCAAATTCATGATAATGACGATCCAATGAATCGGTTTTACTTCTGTATGCTTTTGCAAACCAAAGGTTGATGGGAACCGTGAGAAATATACTTTTAGATTTTAAATTTTTAAGTAAAGGATATGGTGAAACCAAATGCTCGAGTATTTCAAAACCAGTAACTATATCCACATCTTTTGGTATGGTAATACTTGGATTATCGTCTAAATCTTCACCATTGGTATTGTAAACTTTATAATCATTTTTTTCCATGATTTCAGTAAAAGGATTTTTAACTCCTAAATCAAATACAACAGAGGGTGCGGGACAAACACTTTTTAACATTTTTAAAGTATTTTTATAACGAAGTGATGGCAATTTATCATACATGTTTTAAAATTTTTTTAATGTAAATAAATAATGAAATTAACAATATTATACTTCCAAAAATTACAAATATTGAACCCGTCATTATAATTTTAGGTTTATACGTAAAATGTATGTCATAATTACCCTTAGGAACTTCCATTCCCCTCAACAAATAATTTACTTTATAATGTTTTGCAGGTTTTGAATTTATAGTTGATTTCCATCCGTTTTTATAAAAAGCCTCAGAAAAAACAATAAATTGTTCTGAATCTGATTTTACCTCATAAATTAAGTGATTTGCCTTTCTATTTTTTAGTTTAACAGAATTTAAAATATTTTTAAAATATATTTTATCACTAAGCTCCTGAGAAACAACTGTACTTCTCAAATCAATATTGTCCAATATTGTTAGTTCTTCATTGGAATTACTAACATTTTTAATTTTTTCAATAAACCAAGCATTTCCTAAATTATTTGGATTTCTTGTAACTCCAATAGGGTTTTCAGGATCATTTTCAATTATGTATTTTACATTCAACATATTTAATATATCTATGTTATTTTTTGAAATATAAAAATCATAAAGATCTTGTATTCTTTTTGGCTTTGCAGCATGGTAACCAGCAATTGATTTATGAAAAAATGAAGTTCTAGCATTCGAAAATCCTCTTTGAGGTTCAAAAACTCTAAAATCTAAAGTATCCTGAAGTATTGCCCTATCAGCATTGGTTAATTTGAAAGGTGTTTCTACGTCAATTTTTTCAACAAACTGATCAGCGTTGACATATTTTGTGTTAACATTCCATAAATCAACAACAATGATTAATATTATGGAATAAAGTATTGCATTTTTACTTAGAATATTTTTTAAATATGCAAATAACAAAAAAGTAATTCCTAGAATAATTAACAATGACCTCAAAGTGTCTGTCCTCAATAATATTTTCCTTTCCTCAATTAATAATTTTAAAATATCTGGATAATTTGCAAAAATTTCAAAATTTGATTTAAAATCAAATAAAACATCTCCAAAAAAATATATTATTAATGTCAATGGAAGGGTAATTGCCATAGTATTAAATAATATAGATTTTTTGTTTTTTTCAGAAATTTTTTTTGAAAGAAAACTATTTAAACCAATTACAGCAAGCAGGGGAACACAAAACTCTAATATCACCTGTATCGATGAAACAGCTCTAAATTTATCATATAGCGGAAAAAAATCAATCATTAGATTTGTTAAAAAATTGAAATTTTTACCCCACGAAAGAATTAAAGAAATAATTACTAAAGTAGTTAGCCAGCGCATATTAATATTCTTTAAGGTTAACAATCCAAGAAAAAATAAAAATAAAATTGAAGCTCCAACATATGCAGGTGCAGCTACTATTGGCTGATTACCCCAATAGGTTCTAGAATACTGATAGACTTGTTGACCTTGATTTGGATCTAAAGATTTTATAAAATCCATTAATTTGGAGTCTTGACTAATTAGTTCAGAACTACCTCCTCCCATAAATCTGGGAATGAATAAATTAAAGCTTTCTAAGATTCCATAACTATACTCGGTTATATAATCCTTTGATAATCCTGAGGAAGATTCTTTGACTGACCCATCGGAGTTGATAGTAATTTCACTTTTACTTCTTGTACTAAATTCCGAATATTCTTTTGTAGCTAGTAAAGCTGACGCATTCAACATTAGGGCAATAATCGAACTTGAAATAAAAATTAGAATAATTTTAAAAAATATTTTTAGATTGTTTTTCTTCAAAAAATCAAAAAAATAAAATAAAAAAATAACCATTATCATTATCAAGGTGTAATAAGTCATTTGATAATGATTTGAATGTATTTGTAATCCCAATGCTAATGAAGTAATTAAAAATCCTCTCAAAAAGTGTTTGTTTAATAGCATTATCACACCCATAATTACCAAAGGAAGATACCCAATAGCTAAAGCCTTAGTATTATGGCCAACACCAAGAATAATAATAAGATAAGTAGAAAACCCAAAGGCTAAAGCACCTAAAAGGGCGAACCTATAATTAATCTTAAGTGAAATAATCAGTAAATAAAATGACAAGAGATATAAAAAGAGATAGTCAGCTGGTCTTGGAAGAAAACGAATAGATAAATCAATAACTCTTAAAATATCATATGGATACCTAGCACTAACTTGGAATGAAGGCATTCCCAAAAATGCATTGTCTAACCAGTATGGTTCTTCGTTAAATTTATCTCTGTGATCTACAATTTGTTTAGACATTCCTTTGAACTGAGAAATATCTGACTGTTCGATTCCTTTGTCTAACAAAATTGGATAAAAATAAATGACAGATACCGCAATTAAGCAAACTATGCAGATAAAGTGTGGTAAAATATTTTTTACAACTCCCTTCATATTAATCTAGCTCTTCAAAATCTACATACTCTCCTACTTCTTCTTTTTTAACTTTTGATTTTGTTGTATTATTTTGGTTATTAAAACCTTTTTCGCTCATGTTTTCAAATTTTGTTTTCATATTATTTTGAAACCTTTTTATGAAATAAGATAATATTAGAGGGCTTAATAGCCTTAACAAGTAAGAAAATAGAACAAAAAAAAGTATAATTTTTAAAAACGTGATCATTATTAAATATTAATCATCGTAAAAATACAATTAATGATGTTAAAATTTATTCCCAAAACATTAATTAAGTAATATTTAATTTTTATATCTTTTCAATCTATGAAATATGTTTTATCATTAATTATAATTTTATTGTTCTATTCATCTGTTTTTTCGCAGTACACAGAGGTTATTAATTCCAATAGACCTGGCTCGTCTCAGGGGGCTTTTGCTGTTGGCCGTAATGTTTTACAATTTGAATTAGGTGTAAATTTTTCAGACTTAAGTCATAAAAATTTAAATTTTTCTTACATAAAGGAAATGCAACTAAATTATACAATTAGGTATGGATTAATGATGGAAAAATTAGAAATAATTTTAAATGGAACCTATAACCAAAATAAAAGCGTTAATAATCTTTTGTCGGATAAAGGTTCTGAAATTAAAACACAATTTTTAAATAATCAAAGTCTAGGAGCTAAATACCTAGTATTTGACCCCTACAAAAATGAAAAATGGCATAGCCTGAGTTTAACAAGTTGGAAAAAAAACAATTCATTACGTTGGGTTGACTTAATACCTGCTGTTTCTGTTTATGCAGGAGTTAATTATGTCCCTGAAGATGCATATTTTTATAATGATCCATTCACTGAAATAAAGAAAACAACTAGTTATGAAACCAATGAAAACACTGTCAGCTTTAAAGGAAGTATAATTACACAAAATCATTTTTTAAAAAAATGGGTTTTGGTCAATAATTTTATATATGATAGAATTGGGACTGAAAATGTAACAATAAATAATATTACCACACTCACTCATAATTTTAACAACCCTATTTGGTCCTCAATGATTGAACATGAGTTGATTCAAAATGATATCTACGCTGATAATTTAGTTAAAGTAGGATTAGCTTATTTGTTTAATAAAAGCTATCAATTTGATTTAAGCTTTGGAACAAACTTTAAAGATTCTCCTAACAATCTATTTTTAAGAGCTGGAGTATCTACTAGACTTGATTGGCATAGAGATTACCCACCTGTAGATAAAGAGCTTAAAAAGAAACAAAAATCTGATAAAAAACTTTTAAAGAAAAATAAAAAGTCAGAAAAAAAATCAGTAAAAGAATCTAATAAAAATCAAAAAAAAACCAAAAAAGAGGAAAGGAAATCTCTAAAGAGAAGTAAAAGAAAAAATAAGTAAATGATTACCATTAAAAAGGCTATTACCAAAAACGATTACAAAGATTTTGTAATGTTTCCCTCCAAGCTTTATAAAAATTCTAAATATTGGGTCTCCCCTATTATAAAGGAAGAGTTAGAGATGATGGATAAGAAAAATAACCCTGTATTTAAAAATGCTGAAGCTGAGTATTTTTTAGCCATAAAAGACAATGAAATTGTAGGAAGAATTGCAGGAATAGTAAACTGGGTTGAAGTAAAAAAACAAAAGAAAAATAAAGTTAGGTTTGGTTGGTATGACGTAATTGATGATCTAGGAGTGTCAGAGAAGCTAATCGAAGCGGTAATTGATTTTGGAAAAAAAAGAAAATTATCATTTATTGAAGGCCCTGTTGGTTTTTCTAACATGGATAAAGCTGGATTACTTACCTATGGCTTTAAAGAATTAAATACAATGATTACTTGGTATCATAATTCTTATCAAAAAGATCATTTAGAAAAACTTAAAATGAAAAAGCTCGCAGAGTGGGTTGAATATAGGATTCAAATTTATTCAGAAAACGATGCTCCGGAAAAAGTAAAGAAGTTTTCAAGTTTAATTATGAAAAGATATAATTTGAAAGCTTTAAACTTTAAAAAAACTAAGGATATAGTGCCCTACATTGATGAAATGTTCGATCTATTAAATAAAACTTATAACACTCTACAAACCTTTGTTCCAATTCAACAATATCAAATAGATCATTACAAAGATAGATACCTTCGTTACATTCACCCCGAATTCATAAAAAGTGTTGCTGATAAAAATGGAAATTTAATAGCTTTTGCCATTACAATGCCATCTTTT
>Ga0209406_1000417_pt1 | contig 34296 bp, 30 predicted proteins | sample COGITO_mtgs_1204_FD_184808 | JGI IMG/M metagenome (GOLD analysis project Ga0209406, IMG submission 184808) | Pelagic marine microbial communities from North Sea - COGITO_mtgs_120426 (SPAdes) (version 2) | ecosystem: Environmental > Aquatic > Marine > Epipelagic ... | reverse complement strand
ATTCTTTTTGGTAATTATAGCCGTCTTCAGGAGAAATCCATTTTTCTTCTTTTACCCAAATATTTGCATCTTTATAATAAGCCGCTGGTTCATTTTCAGAGCCCATCTTCATTTTTTTTGCAGGTAAATAACCATGTTTTTTGGTCAAATAGGTTCCGTATTTATCCCATATCAAATCAACTCCAATAAACTTTCTCCAACCTTTTATCGCAATTCTTCTTTTAGTGCTAAATGCAACCATCGATTTAATGTCAGGGTCTTGCGTTCTGGATAAATAAGCTATCGCTACAACACCACCCCAACTATGTGCTCCCAGGTGTATTTTGTCTATCCCAGTTGTTTTCCGTACAAATGCTAGATAGGTAGGTATATCTCTTGTTATTATTTCAAATTGACTGTGATTAAAACCTTTCTTTATTTTTGGAAGACTTTCCCCTTTCCCTAGCAAATCACATACAAAAACATCAAAGCTGTTTTCTGCAAGATATGGAGCGAGTCCTTTACCTTTTTTAGTAAAAAATATTCTTCCATCTTCAAAATACCCATGAATTAAGAAAATTGGAGTGCCTCCTTTTGTCGTGTAAAAACGATGGACTTTAGATATTCCCTGATCGAAGTTTATGTCGTATGATTCGTATATCATGGGAGGTAAAGATACTATTGTAAAATTGTTAAAAGTAAATTTTCTGGATTGGCCTTGTAAATAATCTTCTAAAATACATCCGCAAGGAGCGTTAAAAAGGAAAAGCTGTTTGAACGAAGTGAGTTCTTTTACTTTAGCGATGAGGAATTGAATTTTGAAGGTTATTTGCGAAGCCTTGACTTTTTTTGTTTCGTTTTTTGTGTTAAGACAAAAAATGAAATGCCCGTCCGGCAATAGGACTTTAAGCTATTATAGTTGAATTTAAATGAAAGAGAATATATTTTTAAAAAAACATGTAACTATTTATGGCTTAACCCAAGACTATTTTTACATTTGGGCAACTAAAACCAAAAAAATGAATTTACACGAATTTCAAGGGAAATCGATTTTAGAAAGTTACGGAGTAGCGATACAAAAAGGAATTGTAGTTGATGATGCATCTCAGACATTAGTGGCAGCTAAACAACTTACTGCAGATACAGGTACCGAATGGTATGTTGTTAAAGCACAAATCCATGCTGGAGGTAGAGGGAAAGGAACTATCGAAGAAACGGGTTCTCATGGTGTTGAAATTGCAAAAGGAATTGATAAAGTTGAAGGTGTTGTAAAAGGAATTTTAGGTGGACATTTAGAAACTGCTCAAACAAATGGTGTTGGAAAATTAGTTAGTAAAGTGCTGGTTGCTGAAGATGTATACGCTCCAGATTTTGATAAATGTGAAGAGTATTACATGTCTGTGTTAATGGATAGAGTCAATGGTAGAAACATTATCATGTACTCTACAGAAGGTGGAATGAATATTGAAGAAGTTGCAGAAAAAACACCACACTTAATATTTAAAGAAGAAATTGATCCTAAGGTAGGTTTACAAGGTTTTCAATGTCGAAAAATAGCTTTTAACTTAGGTTTAAGTGGTAAAGCATTCAAGGAAATGACAAAATTCGTTAAGTCACTATATGCTGCTTACGAAGGTTGTGATGCTTCTATGTTTGAAATTAATCCTGTTCTTAAAACCTGCACAGATACAATTATAGCGGTCGATTCTAAAGTTACTTTAGACGATAATGCTTTATATCGTCATCCAGATTACGCTGCGATGAGAGATGTAAGTGAAGAAGATCCAACCGAGGTTGAAGCAGATGCAGCTGGTTTAAGTTACGTCAACCTGGATGGAAATGTTGGTTGTATGGTAAATGGTGCGGGATTGGCTATGAGTACAATGGATATTATTAAGTTATCTGGTGGAGAACCTGCAAATTTTTTAGATGTGGGTGGTACTGCTGATGCTGAAAGAGTTGAAAAAGCTTTTAACCTTATTTTAAAAGATAAAAACGTTGAAGGTATTTTAGTAAATATCTTTGGAGGAATTGTTAGATGCGATAGAGTCGCAAATGGTATTGTTCAGGCTTATAAAAGTATTGGAAATATTCCAGTTCCAATTATTGTAAGATTGCAAGGAACAAACGCTGTTGAAGCAAAAGAGATTATTGATAACTCAGGTTTAAATGTTCATTCAGCAATTACATTGCAAGATGCAGCAGATAAGGTGAAAGAAGTTATTATTTAGGTTTTAAATTAATATCGCATAAAAAAGGAGAGCAATTGCTCTCCTTTTTTAGGACGCGACATATTTATCTTAAAGATAGCAGTTTCTATCTTGCAGTATAGCCTCTATTTCATTTTTAGTATATTTTCCATCGGCATATGCTTTTTCGATTTCCTTCATGTAAGCACTTTGTTTTTCAAGCAATTCTCGTACTTTCTCTTTGTCATCAGAGGCCATTAATATGTCATCTCCGAATTCACATAAGCAACTTGCGGCTCCTTGCGCGGTTGAAGTGTTGCATTCAGCGGTACAAGAAGAAAGGAATGAGATTGAAATGATTGATGCTATTAATAATTTTTTCATTTTGTTGTTTTTAAATTATGCTTATTTATTTTTTATTACTTTGATTGGTCTAGTTTTCTTACCATCGTTAAAATAGTTGCTAATCCAACAGTTTCACCTTCTTGGTCGTAGATGTCAACTAAGAATTTTACAATTCCTTTAGCTATATCATCTTCGTCTTTCTTTTCTTGATTTATTTTTTCTTTAACCGTAAAACGAACACCTATTGTTGTACCAGCATAAACGGGTTTTGTAAAACGACATTCATCGATACCGTAATTTAAAAGAACAGGTCCTTTTTTCGGTTCAACAAATAAACCTGCAGCTTTTGCTAATACGAAATAACCATGTGCTACACGTTCTTCGAAAATTGTTCCATCTAAGGAGGTTTCATCCATGTGTGCGTAAAAGTTATCTCCACTTACATTCGCAAAGTTTACAATGTCAGTTGTGGTAACCGTGTGTTTATGTGTAAATACAGTCTCACCGATTTCTAATTCTTCAAAATGCTTTCTAAACACATGTGGATTTGCTTCTGGCATATCAGCTCCAACCTGAAATTGTTGTGTGATTTTAGAAATGGTAGTTGGATGCCCTTGAATAGCGGTTCTCTGCATATAGTGTAAAACACCTCTTATTCCACCCATTTCTTCACCTCCACCAGCGCGACCAGGTCCACCATGTGTTAATAATGGCATTGGTGATCCATGTCCAGTACTTTCTTTGGCACATCTTTCATTAAGAACCAATATTCTTCCGTTCATATGTGCAGCTTCTGTAACAAATTCTCTGGCTAATTTATCATCGTTTGTTATGATTGAAGTAACTAAGGACCCTTTTCCTAATTCTACCAGTTTTACTGCCTCATCTAAGTTTTTATAGGGCATTAGAGTAGATACTGGACCAAAAGCTTCAATTGAATGGACTCCAATTTTTTCAAAAGGATTGTCATTTCTAAAAAGGATAGGAGAGAAGAAAGCACCTTTGTTTTTGTCAGCACCGGTAACTTCAAAATTGTCTAAACCTCCGTAAACAATGTCTTGCTCTTTCATCAAAAGTTCAACATTTTCTCTTACTCTTTCTACTTGCAGGTTTGTTGCTAATGCTCCCATTCGAACACCTTCCGTAGCCGGGTCACCAATAATAGTTTTTGCTAACCTTGCAGAAAGCGCAGTTTGAACATCTTCCATTAATTTTTCTGGAACTAATATCCTTCTTACTGCAGTACATTTCTGACCAGCTTTAACCGTAATTTCTCTTTGGACTTCTTTTATGAAAATGTCAAATTCTGGAGTTCCAGGAACTGCATCTTCTCCCAATACACAAGCGTTTAGTGAATCTGCTTCTAAGTTGAATGGAACAGACTCTTCAATAATATTCGGTAGTCCTTTTAATTTTTTCCCAGTTGCAGCAGAGCCCGTAAATGTTATCACATCTTGGTTGGTAACATGGTCAATAATTCCACGACCTAAACCAGAAACTAACTGTAAAGCACCTTCAGGTAGTATTTTAGAAGCAATAATTTCTCTAACCATTAATTCAGTCAAATAACTAGTAAATTCTGAAGGCTTGACAACTGCAGGAACCCCTGCCATAATGTTTACCGCTATTTTTTCAAGCATTCCCCATATCGGAAAGTTAAAGGCATTTATGTGCACAGCAATACCTTTTTTTGGAACTTGGATATGATGACCAATAAAAGTTCCGTTTTTTGACATCGGTGCTGCACTTCCGTCAACATAATAAGGTAAGTCTGGAAATTGTCTTCTTAGTGACGCATTGGCAAATAAGTTTCCGATTCCTCCTTCAATATCGATCCAAGAATCTACTTTTGTGGCTCCGGTGACAGCACTTAATGCATAGAACTTATTTTTAATTTCCATCAAATGAAGTGCTAATGCCTTTAGCATTAATCCTCTTTCTTGAAAAGTCATTTTGCGTAAAGCGTATCCGCCTTTCTCTCTTCCGTATTCTAATATAGCAGCATAGTCAAGCCCCGCGCTTGAAACAGATCCAAAATTCTCTCCAGTAATTGCGTTGTGTAGTTCCAATTCAACACCTTCTCCATCTTCCCAATTTCCTAATATATAATTTTGTATTTTCATTTTTGTTGCTGATTTGAGCCACTAAAGATAAGAAATCCGTTGAGTATGGAAAGTTAGACACGTGATCTTCTTATATTCTCTTTATTCTTGCGAAGGAGCAGTCTCATTTAGTTTAAATATTAAAGTTAGTCAATTAACGTACATAGTTTAGGAAAATAAAGCAGAAGTCGTGCGCATTTCAATTACTTCTAGTAATATTGTCAAGCTTTAAACAAAAAAGAAAGTATGCGAATAATAATAGATATAGATGTAACCAATGTGGAAGAAGTGGTAAAAGCGCATAAAGGAGAATGGCAGAATTTATTAGCCGGTGTACTTTTATCTAAGAGTAAAAAGAAAAAGCGTGTTGAAAAGGCTGTTTGTGAAGAAATTATTAAAGCGTTTGAGCTGGAATTACCTAAAGGGTTAAAAGAAGAAATGATTGAAGCAAATATTTCTTATTCTATTGAAGATATTAATGAAGATGATAATTTGTAGTTTAGTTTTTACCAGAATTTTGTGGGTGATTTATGTTTCTGTTAACCCTTTTTTTGTAAACTAAATTTTAGAATTATTATTTTTCTAGGATCTAGTTTTTAGACTATTCGTTAATTCATATATCTGAATATTTTATTCCATTTAGAAAAATAGTTTGCATGGTCGGAATAAAATTCATACATTACAATATTAAACTAACTACATGAAAAAATTATTTTTAATCTCTACAGTATTATTGTTTTTAATGATTTTTAGTTCTTGCAATAAATGTAAAGAATGTCATTGCGAGGATTCTTGGAGTTCCGATACGCAGATTTATGAGGTATGTCGTGATAACTTTATCTCAAAAGAGGCATACAATGATTATGTTGAAAATTTAGAGGTGATTGTTACAGATTCATCAGGAAATATCATATCAGGAGGTTGTGAATGTAAGGCTGATATTTTGTGGTAAAGAATATTTCTTCTGAGATAAGTATAGTATCTAATTGTTGCTGACTTAATTTTTATTGGGCTAATGCTATATTTTAGTATTAATTTTATGACATTGTCTGAGATTAATTACATAACCAATCGCATTATTTATTATGGCTTGTGAATTCTTTAACTGCAATTAATGTTATTTTAAAACTCCTAATTGTGTGCTTGAATTTATTGGTTTTATTAATATACTTATATTTTCTTTGGTGAAATAGTAATTCATTGCCTAAGAATCTTTCCAAATTTTATAAGCCGATTCCTGCTCAGGTCGATTTGGTTCAGCTTCACGAAGGGGTTCACATTCCTTTAAAATAGTGTGGCAATCATTTGCTAATTTCTGATAAATCTTTGTTCCTTCAGTTTTCCATTTTAACATCTCATCACTAACGTCTTTTACAATTTTCCCAGGATTACCAACTACGATTTTTCGAGCTGGAATATCAGTTTTAGCAGGGACAAGACATAGTGCACCAATAATACAGCTATCTCCAATTACAACATTGTCCATCACCACTGCATTCATTCCTATTAAACAGTTTTCACCTACAGTTCCACCATGAATAATGGCGCCATGACCTATGTGTGCATTCCTTTTTAAGGTAGTGATTGCTCCAGGAAACATATGAACCGTACAACTTTCTTGTACGTTGCACCCATCTTCAATAATTATTTTGCCAAAATCTCCTCGAATTGTACAGAAAGGTCCGATGTAAACATCTTTCCCAATGAAAACATTACCTGTCACATTTGCCTGTGGATGTATAAATGCAGACGCGTGTATGACGGGTTTAAAACCGTTAAATTCGTATATCATAATTAGCAGTTTTTATACTCTTTCTATAATGGTGGCGTAACCTTGCCCAACACCGATACACATAGTGACCAATGCATATTTTTTATTTTGCTTGTGAAGTTCAAGCATTGCTGTTTGAAGTATCCTAGAACCTGTCATTCCGAGTGGATGGCCAATTGCAATTGCTCCACCATTTGGATTTATCCTAGGGTCATTATCTTCTAACCCCAATTCCCTAGTACAAGCCAATGCTTGAGCAGCGAATGCTTCGTTTAACTCAATTATGTCCATGTCGTCTAAAGTTAGACCAGCTCTTTTCAATGCTTTTTGCGAAGCTTTAACAGGTCCAATTCCCATAATTCGTGGTTCAACACCTGCAACAGCAGATGATACTATTCTTGCTTTTGGAGTAAGGTTGTTCCTTGTAGCTGCTTCAGCAGAAGCAAGTAAAATGGCTCCAGCTCCATCGTTTAATCCAGATGCATTTCCTGCTGTTACAGTTCCACCTTCTTTTCTAAATGCAGGTCTTAGTTTGCCTAATATCTCAAGAGTTGTAGTTGGCTTAATAAATTCATCTTTTTCAAAAATGATAGGGTCTTTTTTTCGTTGAGGTATAACCACAGGAACAATCTCCTCAGCAAGCCTACCGTTATTTTGTGCTTCAGTAGCTTTCATTTGCGACCAGAAAGCAAATTGATCTTGATCTTCTCTACTTATTTTATAAATATCAACTAAGTTTTCGGCAGTTTGTCCCATTCCATCAACACCATACAATTCTTTCATTTTAGGATTGATAAAACGCCATCCAAAACTTGAATCGTACATTTGAGCATCTCTACCAAATGGCTGCGATGCTTTAGAAATAACCCAAGGCGCACGTGTCATGTGTTCCACACCTCCTGTAAGGTACATGTCTCCATCTCCAATTTTAATAGCCCTAGCCCCATTTATAGTGGAAGCCATCCCAGAAGCGCAAAGTCGGTTAACGGTTTCTCCACCAATAGAATAGGGAAGTCCTGCTAACAAAGAACACATACGAGCTACATTTCTATTGTCTTCACCTGCTTGATTTGCACACCCGTACAATACATCTTCAATTTCTTCTGTATTCAAAGATGGGTTTCTTGAAACCAATTCCTTCATTACAATTGCTCCTAAATCATCTGTTCTGACAGGCGATAATGTGCCTCCGAAATTTCCTATTGGGGTTCTGATTGCATCTATTATATAAGCGTCTTTCATGGAAGGTTTTATTTTAAGATTTGAAATTAACTAAAATAAGAACAGTATTAATGAATAATTGCCAATTAAAGTACCCAATTCTTACTTGTTCTATAAACAGTTCCTTTAAATAGGGCAACTGTTTCGTTGTTTTGATTTTTCACAGAGATATGATAAACAGCAATTTTGTAAGATAAACTTTCTTCAACTGCTTCAGCAGTTAACACATCCCCAGCATGACATGGTTTTGTGTGCGATATGGAAGTCTCAATCGACATAGATTCCCTTCCTTGCGAATTGCTAGCAAAAGCCAATGCACTATCTGCTAAAGAGTAAGTAATTCCTCCGTGCGCAACTCCAAAGCCATTTACCATTTCTTCCCGAATGGTCATTACAAGTTTGGATTTTCCAATTTCTTTCTCTAAAATATCAATACCAAGCCATTTGCTGAATAAATCGTCTTCATACATTTTATCGACGATAGCAGATGCTGATGGTTTTTCCATTTGATATTAAGCTTCTTGAGCAGTTGAGTTTGATTTTACTTTCCATTTTTCTGCAGCTTTTATAAAGCTTACAAATAGTGGATGTGGATTTTCGACAGTACTTTTATATTCTGGATGAAATTGTACAGCAACAAACCAAGGGTGGTCCTTAATTTCTACAATTTCAACTAAATTGTTGTCAGGGTTAATTCCTGTGGCAACCATTCCATTCGTTTCAAATTCGTTTAAGTATTTGCTGTTGAATTCATAACGATGTCTATGTCTTTCTTCAATATCATGTTTTTGATAAACATCAAAAGCATTCGACCCTTCCTTAATGTTACATGGATAAGTTCCCAAACGCATTGTTCCTCCCATCTCTTGGAGGTTCTTTTGTTCTTCCATTATATCGATAACAGGCGCTTTAGTATTTTCATCGATTTCTACTGTATGTGCATCAGTGTGACCTAATACATTTCTTGCAAATTCAATTACAGCACATTGCATTCCTAAACAAATACCAAAGAATGGTACTTTATTTTCCCGTGCATATTTAATTGCAATTATTTTCCCGTTAATACCTCTTGTGCCAAAACCTGGGGCTACTAAAATACCTTTTAGACCACTCAATTTTTTATCAATATTTTCTTCTGTAATTGATTCCGAATGAATCCATTTTACATTTACTTTACATTCGTTAATTGCTCCAGCATGAATAATTGACTCTGCAATAGACTTATAAGAATCTTTCAGTTCAACATATTTACCGATTAAACCAATTGTAATCTGCGATTTTGGATGTTTAAATTTAGTGAGGAAATCTTTCCAAATAGTCAAGTTTGGTTCTCCTTCAAAAGGCATATTCAAATGCTTTAAGACGACTTGGTCCAATTTCTCATTTTGCATTAATAAGGGAACATCATAAATGGTTTCAGCATCTATTGATTCAATTACTGCTTCAATGTCAACGTTGCAAAAACGGGCAACTTTTGATTTGATTTCAGCATTTAGGTGATGTTCAGTTCTGCAAACTAAAATATCGGGTTGAACTCCATATTCCAAAAGTGTTTTAACGGAATGTTGTGTTGGTTTCGTTTTTAACTCACCAGATGCCGCTAAGTAAGGAATTAGTGTTAAATGAATAAACAATACATCCTTGGGTAATTCCCATTTTAATTGACGTATAGCTTCTATAAATGGAAGCGATTCTATATCTCCAACGGTTCCACCTATTTCTGTAATGACAAAATCATACTTTTTAGTATTTCCTAAAAGTTGAATATGTTCTTTAATTTCGTTTGTTATGTGCGGAATAACTTGTACTGTTTTACCTAAGTAATCACCTCTTCTCTCCTTCGAAATTACTGATTGATATATTCTTCCGGTAGTAACATTATTTGCTTGCGAGGTAGGGGTATTTAAAAACCTTTCGTAGTGACCTAAGTCTAAATCCGTTTCTGCACCATCCTCCGTAACGTAACATTCCCCATGTTCATATGGGTTTAATGTTCCTGGGTCCACATTTAAGTACGGATCCAATTTTTGAATGGTTACTGAAAATCCTCTTGCTTGAAGAAGTTTTGCTAATGAAGCTGAAATGATACCTTTTCCGAGTGAAGATGCTACACCACCCGTGACGAAAATGTATTTTGTTGTTTCTGACATGCCGTATCTTGAAGATTAATGAATACGGGACGTAAAGATAAAGCAGAAACACTTTCAATCCGCTATTTTTTACTAAAAGTTTTCAAAAAAAATAAAATTAGCGTAAAATCAACAATAATTAAAAAGAAGTATTTGTTTAGAATGTCCAACTAAAACCAAGACTAGGAATCAAAGGAAGTTGGTAAACTTTTTCGTTTGTAATTCTATCAACAAAGAAAATGTTTTCACGACTATATGCATTTGTTGCGCTAGCTGTAATTTCCATCTTACTCTTATTCTTTAATTCAATATGCTTTTTTAAGGTAATGTCTAAACGGTGATAAACGGGTAACCTTCCTTTGTTTATGTCAGCATATAAAATTCCTAATTGATCCGTATTGTCTGTTGTTATGTTTGTTCCTATACCTTGAGAAAAATCAATGTTTTGATAGTATCCTTGGGTTTGCGTAAATGGTAATCCAGAACCAAGATTCCATCTTCCATTTAATTCCCAATTTTTCTTCTTATCCAAGAAATAAGTTGCTATAAAATTGATGTTATGCCTTCTGTCAAAAACAGGAGCGTACGTTTGAATGCCATCCCATCTATCAACCTTACCTAATGAGTAAACAAACCAAATGTAAGTTCTATTATTGGTATATTTTAAAACTAAATCAACCCCAAATGCCTGACCAGTTTCAACAATATAATCTTTTTTCAAAACATCCGAAATAGATTGATCTGTTGTTGGATCATCATCATATATTTTATTCCGGTTGGTATTCGTTAATTGATTGAAAAACTTGTAATAACCTTCGACATTAAGCGATAAGTTTTTATCGATGTCATACTCAAACCCGGCAATTGCATGTGTTGCTTTTTGTAGGGAATGTGTTAATTTTTTTGATGTTCCATTTGGGGAGGTTAGCGAGTCTTGTAGATCTTCGGAACCTGTTAAAAAACCATAAAATAAATTTACGACATCTCTATCAGAGTTAGCACTTGTAAGGTTTTGAGAGTATAACCCTCCGGCAAATTTTAAACGAAAATTTTCATTAACATTATATTTAATACCTAATCTAGGTTCGGGAGATGTGATTTTTGACGTTGCATAAACTTGCATTCTAAAACTAGGGTTAAGAACAAGTCTTCCTCTAACTATTTTATAATCGATATAGGCAGAAATTTCAGTTGTGTTTTGCGTTTGTTCAATTTGTCTTCCTGCGGAATTAAAGAAGGAATATTCTGTACTTAAACCTTCTAAAGATATTCCATATTTTATTTCATCATCTCCTTCTAAAAAGTATTTAAAATCAAATCCCCCACTAAATCCTTTTACTGAGCTCGAATCGGGTAAAACTATTTTTGTTGGATCTGGAAAGCTTTCTCGCATCCCAATTCCATATTGGGAATAATTAAATTTACCACTAATCAGAACGGGGCTCCCTTCTGGTACCACAACAAAGTTTGTACCTATTCCATAAGAACTCCACTTCAATGTAGAGAGCTGCTGCCATGTAACATTGTCTCTAAAATTAAACCCAAATACATTGAATTTACTTCCGTTATTTCCATGCATAGATATTTTTCCATATAAATCAGTAAAACCATAAGGAAGCCCTTCATCACCTTCAACAACATTACTATAAAACAATTTAGAACTTTGCTCTAAATACGAATGTTTTCCAGAAAACAGGTACGTAATATTAGCTCTACCATCATTGGCTTCTCTTTTCTTTTTGCCCTGTAATGGTCCACCTAAAGTTAATTTTGCTCCAAAAGGGTTCAAAGCGACTCTTCCAGTTGTGTTTCTTTTATTCCCATCTTTCGTAGTAATGTCCATAATTGAAGAAATTCTACCACCATAGGTAGCACTATATCCTCCAGTATAGATGTCCGCATTTCGAATAATTTCTGTATCGAACACAGAGAAAAACCCAATTGAGTGAAAAGGATTGTAAATTATCATTCCATCCAATAATACTTTGTTTTGTACAGGAGAACCACCCCTAACATACATTTGTCCACCCTGGTCACCAGTTGTTACCACACCTGGTACTGTTTGGAAATAGGTTGCAATGTCAGATTCACCGCCCACCGAAGGAACGGCTTTAATATCCTTTTTAGTGGCTTTTATTACAGATATTTTAACCTTAGTTTTATCTTCTATTCTACTTGCATTAATTTCAACTTCTTCGAGTACACTCTCCAAAAAAAGATTTTGGCTAGTTATTCTTCCTGCTCTTACCGTTACTTCAATTTCTATTGGAGCGTATTCCATTGATCCAATAGTTAAAGTATATGTACCAGCTGGCACCTTTGAAATCTGATAAAAGCCATTTACATCTGTGGAACCGCCATATGCTTTATCCTTGATTAAAACACTACTAAAAATAACAGGAGCTCCTGATTCTTTTTCAAGGACAGTTCCCCTAATAGTTCCCGTACTCTGGCTTATAGCAACTGAGCATAATAGAAAAGTGAAAATGGAGGTTAAAATGATGTTGGTTGCTTTCTTCATTTCTGAATTAAGAAATTAGGTTTTACAGAAATCAAAATTAAGCTAATTTATCAATAAACGAATTAAAAAAACAACGGAAATATAATTAATACATATACGGTATTGATTCTTGAGTGAAAGGAAAAAAAACGGGCTATTTGTTATGTTCCATTATGTAGTTTAACACCTTCGTCATTAAATGAACTCTGTCTTTTCCGCTAACATTGTGAGGATGCATTGGATAAGGAAAGAAATCTATTTGAACTCCCTCTTCAACACATTTCTGGACAAAGGCTAAATTATGTTGCATTACAACAACATCATCAACTGTTCCATGAATCAAGAGTAGTTTTCCTTCTAAATCATTAACGTAGGTTAATGGACTAGATGTTTTATAGCCTTCGGGGTTTTCTTGCGGAGTATCCATGTATCTTTCACCGTACATTACTTCATACCATTTCCAATCTATTACCGGGCCACCTGCAACACCTGTAGTAAATGTGCCAGGAGTTCGAGTCATTAACGAAGTTGTCATAAACCCACCATAACTCCATCCATGAACAGCCATTCTATCACCATCAACAAAAGAAAGTGATTTTAAATACTCAACACCAACTATTTGGTCTTCTATTTCAACTGTACCACACTGCCTATGAATAATTTCTTTAAATTTTCTGCCGCGGTTGGAAGTTCCTCGATTATCGATTGTGAAAACGATATAATCTTGCTCCGCTAGCCAGTTCATCCATAAGCTAGCTCCAGCATTCCAGCTGTTTGTGATAAGTTGAACTCCTGGCCCTCCGTAGACATAAACAAGGACAGGGTATTTTTTGTTTTCATCAAAGTTAGATGGTTTTATCATTCTTCCGTAAAGCGGTGTTCCATCTTTTGCTGTTAGTTCAACGAATTCAATTTGTCCTGTTTTATGCTCGGCAAGCGGATTTGGAGCAGTAAAAAGGTTCGCAATACCACCCTTTTTAGTTCCAATAACATCAACTTGTTTTGGAATAGTCAAGTTTGAATAACTATCTAAAAGGTACTTACCATTCGAATTTGTTTTTGCATGATGAACACCTTTAGCTTGGGTAAGCTGGGTTACTTTTTTAGAATTTATATTTACAGAATAGGCGTGTAGCTCTCTGGCATCCTCACTCGTTCCCTCAAAAATAAGTGTGTTGTTTTCTTTGTTAAAGCCTTTTATATCCGTTACTTCCCATTTGAAGTCTGTTAATTGACTAATTAAAACACCTTCTGTGTTATATAGATAGATATTGAAATATCCATCTCTTTCACTTAACCAAACAAACTGGTCTTCCTTTTCGGGAATAAAATATGGCTCGTAAATAGGTTGTAAAAATGTAGGGTGTTTTTCCTCGAAAAGTGTTTTTATTTTTATACCGGTTAATACGTCATATTGGTTGAACCAAAAATGATCTTGACCTCTATTCATTTCAACAATAAAAATTGTTTTTTCGTCTGGACTCCAAGTTACGTTTGAGACATAATGTTCCAGTGGCTCTCCTGTTTGTAAATAAATAGATTTGTTATTTGTCACATTATAAATTCCAACTCTTCCATGTTCACTTGCCTCACCAGCCATTGGGTATTTTATGCTTTTTAAAGAGCCAGTTCGAGTTGTGATGTCTAGTAATGGATAATCAGCTACATTCGTCTCATCCTTCTGGTAAAATGCTAACGAATTCCCTGTTGGTGACCAGAAAGTGCCTTTACTAATTCCGAATTCGTAACGATGGATTGCTTGACCTGACACGATATTGGTGTCATCATTTTTTGTAATTGCAAGCATAGAGTCTTTTTCGGTAGCTAGGTACAAATTGTTATCTATTGTGTAAGCAATTGTCTTTGTGGCGAAATTAAAGTCATTATTTGCCGCGCCTACGGGATAATGTATAGAAGAAAATTTTCCAGTGTTGTCCCCTTTGTAATTGTAGATAATCTTATTCCCATTATGATCAAAAACAAGTTGCTCTGAAGAAATTGCTTGAGCATATGGAAGTCTTTCTAGGTCAGGAATATGTTGTTGAATGCTTTCTAAAGTGATTTGTTCAGCAAATCTTGCATCAGGTAGAGCAGTAGCTGGTAAAATAAAGTATGTGTCTCCTTTAACATGTGCGTATTTGTCGACGTCTGTTAACCACTGTGTCCATTTTAATGACTTAGGATATAACCCTTGGTAATATCCCATTACTGAACTTTTAATTGTTAAGTCTTTGTCTTGAGCAATAGCCGAAGAGGTAATAAATAGTAAAAAAAGTAATTTTTTCATAAGCTTTATTCTTTTGGAAATAATTTGAGTCTTCTTTTTAATTTGTCAATCTCATTTTTCCCTTTTTCAATATTTCCATTAACACCTTTAAGAAGAGCTTCAGCTCCTTTAGAGTTAGCAAAGAAGCCTAAGTTGTTTTCGTAATTAGCAACTTCTTTAACGATGTCATTTATTTTGTTTCTAATTTTTTCTTTCTCTTGCTGAAATAACTTTTCTGCATTACCACTAGCTTTTAAGCTGTCTAATTTAGCTTCGAAAAGAATTTTTTCTTTCTCAGCATCGTCCATTTTTAAATTATTGTAATGCTCATCAATAACACTTTTGTATGCTTTGTAAACAGTATCTTTCTTTTTAAAGGGAACATTTCCAATTTCAGTGAATTCAGTCGAAAACGCTTTCAAATCTGTAATTACTTCTATTGGGTCCGCTTTGTGTTTGTATGCTTTTATTTTTTCAATCAAGGCCTCTTTTAGATTCAGGTTATCTTCATTTTCGATGTCCATTTTCTTAAAGTGCTCCTCTCTAGTAGTAAAAAATGCATCGCATTTAGTTCTAAATGATTTCCATAGTTTTTGTTCAGCATGCTGCCCTGCATGACCAATTTTTTTCCAATCTTCTTGTAATCTTTTTAGTGCATCAGCAGCGTTTTTCCAATCCGTAGATTTGGATAGAGTTTCTGCTTTTTCAATCAATTTAGCTTTTAGTTCTTTCTTTTTATCGAAAACATCATTTCTAGCCGCATAAAAAGTAGATTTTGCATCAAAAAAGTTATCAAACAATCCTCTAAAATCATTCCATATTTTCTCGTTACTGTCTTTTGGGACATGACCGATACTTTTCCATTCTTTTTGAAGTTCTAGTAATTCTTTAGTGAGTTTATCCCAGTCTTTATGCTCAAGAGCTTCTTGTGAAATAATTTCTTTTACTTTTTCAATGAGTGCCAATTTCTTGACTAGATTCTCTTTTTGGACTTCTTTTTGATCTGTATAATGCAATTTTATTTTAGCGTAAAGTTCTTTTACGGTTGACCAATATTCTTCCTTTAATTTCTCCCAGTGCTCTTTAAAAGTGGGTCCAACTTCGTCCCACTCATTTTGTAGTTTGCGCAAAGATCTTTCCACTTCTTTGATTCTTTTTTCTTCTAAAAGGGATTTTGCCTGATGGATAATTTGATTTTTCAAAGAGTAGTTCTTCTTTAAATCATTTTCTTTAAGCTCTTTGTAAATGTCTATATTGTAACTGAATTGCTCACTTAACTTACTATATTCTGCCTGGATTTTACTGTGCTTATCTTGCGGTATTGCTCCAATAATATTCCACCTTTCTCTAATTTCTTTAATTGTTCCAAATAGCTTTCCTAAATTATCTTCCTTTTCAATCAGTTTAGCGAAGTCCGCAATAATTTCCTTTTTTAAGATTAGATTTTTTTCTTCTTCGGATTTAATGAAGGCATAGTATTCTTTTTTCTTTTTTTTGTAAGAGTCAATTGCTGTTATAATATCTGTATTTAAACTTTCACTTTCAGCATCTATGTCTGGATCCTTTCCAGTTGTATCAATTTCTTTTTTCTCACTGTTGTATATTGCGTAGAAAGCTTTTGTTAATTTGTCAATTTCTGAACTAATTTCAATAAGTTCACCATTCTCTATTAAAGCAAGTAGCTTTTTTAAAATCTCTATTTTATTCATGTTCTCAAAAGGTTTTCAATTAAGCGAAGTAAATTTACTTCGAAACAGTTATTTAACCAAGTGTTCTATTGCCCAGATATTTCTACGGCTTTCATTAATTCGGCACAAAGCATGGCTCCAAATGTTCCAACGGCATACCCTAGTACTGCTAAAAGCACTCCTACGGGAGCTAAAGAAGGGCTAAAAGCAGATGCAACAACTGGCGCGGATGCAGCCCCTCCCACATTAGCCTGACTGCCAACAGCAACAAAAAAGAATGGTGCTTTAATTAATTTAGCTACCCCTAGTATAATAATTGCATGAATGAGCATCCATATTGCACCAATTAAAAACCAAGAAGGGCTTTCAAAGATTTCTGTAAAATTCATATGAGTTCCGATAGCTGCAACCAATACATATAGAAAAATACTTCCCATCTTGGAAGCTCCAGCTCCTTCATAATTTTTTAACCTAGTGAATGATAATCCAACGCCAATTATGGTTGAAAAAACAATCAACCAAAAAAATCCGCTTGCAAACGAGGTTAATCCAATTTTTTCAAGCGTGTCTTTTATTTCGCTAAAATAAGGAGTAGTGATTTGAGATAATATGTGCGCTAACCCTGCACCTGCAATTCCAATTCCTGCTATTACCATTAAATCTGTTGTGCTAGGAATTTTAGAAACTTTAGCAGCAAAACCCTCCATCTTCTCTTTTAGAGCGGTGATAGCAGAAGAATCGGCTTTAAATTTTTTGTCAATTTTTTCATGAATTCCAGCTCCATATAGTAATACAGCCATCCAGACATTTGCAACTAATACATCAACAACTATCATTTTTGAGAATATATCATTGGGAGTTTCATAAACCACTTTCATTGCTGTTTGGTTTGCTCCCCCACCAATCCAACTGCCTGCTACTGTTGCGAGCCCTCTCCATATCTCTCCAGCATCAGCACCTAACCATTCAGGAGCAATAGAAGCAACAATCATTAATGCAATTGGCCCTCCAATAATAATTCCCAAAGTCCCTGCAAAGAACATAATTAGCGCTTTTGGACCAAGGCGTATAATTCCTTTTAAATCTATACTTAAACAGAGTAATATTAAACTGGCGGGTAATAAATACCTTGAAGAAACATAATATAAATTGCTAAAATCACCAGAAATAATATTAAAAGAGTTTAAGAAAGCAGGCAAGAAATAGCACAAAAGTAAAGCGGGTACAATTCCATAAAACTTCTTGAATATTGGAAGGTTAGAAGTGTAAAAAATTATTGCCAGTAAAAATAACAGTAATCCAATAACGATAGCGTCATTCGTAAAAATAGGTGTTGCTTCAATAGCCTTAAATTCAAAATTAACAGAGCTTTGCTCTACATTAGAATCGAGATGCATAAACTTTATTTCTACATCATGATCTCCTTTTGATAAACCTTCAATGAAAAAGTTACAATACCCTTTGAATCTAAATTCATATCCATCAAAATTTAATAGCGTGGAATCAACAGTGTTTGAATTAATGTTTACGTCGTGAACATCAATATAAATAAAAGGTGTTTGATCCAAAAAGAACTTAATACCCGAATTTTGTTTGTTTACTAACTGATAATTTAATTTAGAAAGATTATCAGTTTCAGTAACTGGAGTAATAAAGATTTTTTTATCGAGTTGAATTGCTTGTGTTTTCTCATTGAAAACTATTGGTTCTCCAGCGCAGACTGAAAAACTGGTGATAAAAAATAAAAGGCTAAAAATGCTATTGCACATCTTATTCATATGTAAGTTGTTTTATGGAATAATTAATGAAGGACATAATAGGGGGGTTAAAAGCAAACGCCGATAACCAATATGTCATCAACTTGTTCAGTTTCTCCCCTCCAGTTTTGCAGTGCCGTATCGAGTCGAAACATTTGCTCTTTAGGCGATAAAGATTGGATTTCTTGTAACAAAGCTTTAAATTTTTTATTCATAAATTTTTTGTCTTTTGGACCTCCAAATTGGTCAGGAAATCCATCGGAAAACATGTAGAAACAATCACCTTTATTAATGTCAAATTCATGTGTTGTAAACCCATTTTTAATATAAGAATTTCCACCACCAATAGGATATCGATTCCCTTTTGTTTCCTCGACATTTTCTCCATTGATTTTAATTAGTGGCCGAAAAGCTCCAGAATACTGCACTTTTTTATTTTTTAGATCAAAAGAACATAGCGCCATGTCCATGCCATCTTTACTCTCTTGGTCATATCTTTTTGAGTTCAGTGCTTCCCGCACTCCCTCGTCCAGCTTTTCTAATATATATCCTGGGTCAGAATTTTTTTTATGAGATATTGCATTTAGTTTCGAGAATCCAATCATACTCATTAAGGCACCTGGAACTCCATGGCCCGTGCAATCGACTGCAGATAGTAATATCTTGCCATCAATCTCTTTGAACCAGTAAAAATCTCCCGATACAATATCTCTAGGTTTATAATAAACAAAAGAATTAGGTAAAGCCTCCTGGATTTGTTCAGTATGTGGTAAAAGCGCTTCTTGAATTTTACGTGCATAGTTTATAGAATCCGTAATATCTCTGTTTTTTAGCTCAATAACTCTATTTTGCTCAACAATAGATTGGGTCATCTGATCCTCTTCACGTAAGATTCTTCTGGCATAGGGAATTAATAGCAGTGCCATTAAAAGTATAACAGCTAATGATATCAGTGCTTGCGTTTTATATTGGTTAAAAACCATATCTCGGAAGTAACCGAATTCTACATCTGCTTCAAGAAGGCCTACAGTTTTATTGTTTGAATCTGTTATGGGGAAAAAAGCGGATAACCATTCCCCATTTTCAGTTTTATACCTTGGGATTGTTCCACCTTCATTCATTTTTTCTAATAGGACTTCAGGGAACATTTCGTATTGGTTTCTAAAATCAATAAAGTCATCAGAACGAACTCCATAGCGAAATACCATTTCATCTTCATCGTAAACTAAGGTATATAAAGCACTATTTAAATTGTTTTTCTCATGTGCTTCCTTAAGCATGGAATGTATTTTAAAATAATCTTGATTTTCATCAACACTAGTTATGTCCCCCTGCCACTCGGCTTCTTCCATCATTTTGTAATGCACATCACCATCCACATTTATTGCTAATGAAGAAGCAAGCGCCTTTAATTTCTCATACTCTTTTACTTCGTATAGATTTAATTGATTTATATATCCGAAAATGATAAAAAAGGTAGTAATACCAATAATACTCATATAAATGAGGAACATTATTCTGGTAGTTACATTACCTAATATTTGTTGAAATAAATTACTCAAAGTGAATTTGATTGGTTATCAAAAATAAGACTATCTGTTTGTATAACAAATAATAAGAGGTGTAATATCATAGTTAATGACCTTTTTTACCTCTGTACAGAGGTAAATGTACCAGTTTACTTTCGTCAGGTCCATTGTACAAAATAATATTCCTATTTGGTCGCAGGCCTATTCTTTTGAGAGCAGATAAGTTTGAAGAAATTATCCAAGCGTCATATCCTTCCCAGAAATGTTTTAATCGAGTACCCATGTCACTATAAAAAGCAACATCATCTTGTAGCTTAATTCTCTTATCGTAGGGAGGATTCGTGATAATGATTCCATTTTCAGCAGCCTTTTCTAAACTGAAAAAGTCGGCTTGATCGAATGTTATATTTTTTCGAAGTTCTCTAAAAGAAGACATATTGTTTTTTGCAATCCTTACTGTTTGCTCCGAAATATCATAGCCATAAATTTTCACATCGCTAGTTGTGATAGCATCTTTGGCTTCAAAATAGAGCATGTCCCATAATTCTAAATCAAAATCTCTCCATTTTTGAAAAGCAAAATCATCTCTTAAAATACCCGGAGCGATGTTTAGAGATTTCATGCCAGCTTCTATACATAGAGTTCCTGAGCCACACATTGGATCGATAAACGGAGTTTTTCCGTCCCATGCAGAAAGGTGCACCATTCCTGCAGCTAAAATCTCATTGATAGGTGCATCTCCTGTTGTTTTTCGATAGCCTCTTTTAAAAAGTGGAGTTCCTGAACTATTCAATAAAATAGAGCATTTGTTTTCAGAGATTCGAATAACAATTTTTAAATCCGGATCATATTTGTCAACATCAGGTCTGTCATTTGTTTTTTCTCTAAACTGATCTACAATGGCGTCCTTACATTTTAATGCCGCAAATTGTGAATGATTAAAATAAGATGAGTTGACAATTGCTTGAACAGAAAAAGTTTTCTTTAAATCGAGGTATCCACTCCAATCTATTTCTGAAACTCCGGCGTAAAGTTCTTCAGTAGATTTAGCCTTGAATTGATGTATGGGTTTCAGTATGTCTAAAGCAGTTCTAAGCCATAGGTTGCTTTTGTAAAGTATTTCTTTGTCACCCGAGTATTCTACAGCTCTTTTGGCAACCTTAACATGTTCTGCACCTAATTGTTTTAATTCTTCTGCAAGAACTTCTTCTAGTCCGGCATAGGTTCTTGCAACTAAATTCATTTTCATAATGCAGTATTATTCTTCGTTTTTATTTTCTTCCTCTTCGTCTTCATCTATCACTTCAAAATCGACATACATATCATCATCGATATCGGTTTCCTCATGCTCATTTTTAGGCAAATGAGTTCCGGTATTTCCAAAAGGAGAGTTTCCTCCAAAGGGGTTATTGTTTCCCATGTTTCCAAATTTCCCCAAAGGATTTTTAGGCTTCCTTTTTGGGGCTGGTTTTCCAGTTAATAAAGCTGCTATTGTTTGAAATAAAAATCCCGTCGCATTTATCCCTTTAAGTACCATACTAATTAAAAAGAAGAATCCAATTATGCCGATTATCCACCCTATTATAACCGTATTATAAAAATCATCGATACTGACTAAAAACCATTGATTAACAGAGTTCTGAATTAATTGAGGGTAACTAAATGAAATAGCATATAAAATTAATGTAAGCCCAATTAAATGGGGTTCGTACTTTGAAGTATTGCTTGAATTACTATTTCCTAAGTTAGACCGTAATTGAGACATCATTTTACTTCTTTCTATTTTTCCAGCTAGGTACAGGTACAAAACAATACCACCAATAATAATGTATAATGGCCCCTGCTTAGGATCAATATTTTCCTTTAAGATAAATTCTAAAGCCTTAATGGCTGTTAGCGAGGCTAAAAAATAGAATTGTGCTGCTTTTATTGTGTAATTTAGGATAGTATTTTGTGTGTTATTCTCCTTGTTGCCGAATGCATATTTTGGCAGTAAGGCAATGAAAAACCAGATTATGCTAAAAACTATGTAGATAATCCCTAAAAAGAATATGTAACTAAGTATTTCCATGATGCGCAAAAATACTTTTAATAAACGAAAGCAAAAATCAATTTTATAAAAAGGTATCGCTAAGAGTCATATAATTCAAAACCAATAGGTACATTCGCATAATAAAAATTAAAAAACCTCTATTTAAAACACTAAAAATGAAAAAGTTATTATTTATTATAACAGCCTGCATATTCTCTTTAAATAGCCTTGCTCACGAAGGCATGTGGATTCCGTCTTTATTGAAAGCATTAGAAAATGATATGCAAGCACAAGGAATGAAATTGACTGCCGAAGATATATATTCAATTAACCAGTCAAGTTTGAAAGACGCGATTGTTCATTTTGGTGGAGGTTGTACGGCAGAGGTTGTTTCTAAAAATGGATTAATTCTTACGAATCACCACTGTGGATATAGTCAGATTCAACAACACAGTTCCTTAGAAAAGAACTATTTAAAAGATGGTTTTTGGGCAATGTCTTCTTCCGAGGAATTAAGAAACCCAGGATTGACCGCAACATTTATTGTTCGAATTGAAGATGTTACAGAAAGAGTAAGTGAAGGAATTACAAATGAAATGGATGCGCAAACAGCCTATAAGATGAGGTATGAAACTAGTTTGAAGATTGCTAAAGAAGCTACTGAAGGAACTGGTTATGAAGCAGTAGTTAAGCCGTTTAATTATGGGAATGACTACTATATGATTGTAACAGAAACGTATAATGATGTGCGTTTAGTAGGTGCTCCTCCAAGTACAATTGGAAAATTTGGAGGCGATACTGATAACTGGGTTTGGCCCAGACATACTGGAGATTTTTCTGTATTCAGAATATACGCAGGTAAAGACAATAAACCAGCAGAAATTTCAGATGATAATATACCTTTTACACCAAAGAAGCATTTGCCAGTTTCTATGGAAGGTGTTGAAGAAAATGACTTTACTATGGTATTTGGTTTTCCAGGTAGAACCCAACAATATCTTACTTCATATGCTTTAGATACTTATATCAACAAAGTTAATCCAACGAGGATAGCTATGCGAGAGCAAAGTTTAAATATAATTGATGCTGCTATGGCATCAGATGAGAACACTAAAATTCAATATGCATCAAAGCAATCTAGAATTAGTAATGCTTATAAAAAATGGATAGGTCAGAATTTAGGATTAAAGAAAAAAGATGCTGTTGGTAAAAAGCAAGCTTTAGAAGCTGAGTATATGCTAAGAGTTCCAAAAGATGGGCCTTATAAAAATGTATTATCAGATCTGAAGCAAAAACAAATTGATATTGAAAGTTCTGAAGTAGCTTACAATCTATTTTGGGAAATATGGTATTATGGGCCTGAAATAATTCGTTTTTCAAACGGATTTGACAAATTAGAAGGGCCTGAATTTGCAACTATAGTAGAGGAGAAAAAAGAAAATATTCAAGCATATTTTAAAAATTATAACCAGGAGATAGATAAAAAGATATTTACCCAATTGGTTGCTATGTACATTGGCTTTTTACCTGATAATTTGAGACCAGAAGTCAACTCTAAATATGCGAATGATTATAAGGCTTACGCAGAATACTTGTACAAAAAATCAAATTTCACTTCTAAGGAAAAGGTTGAAAAGTTTTTAAACTTGAGCGAAGCTAAAATGAAAAAGAAATTAGCAAAAGATCCTGCTTACTTACTTTCTAAAGCAATAATAGAGAATAATGAAATGAACATTAAGCCTGAATATTTTGAACACTATGTTGAGATTGATGCCTTAATGAAGAAATTTGTAAAAGCGCAACAAGAGTATTTTCCAGAGAAAACATTTTGGGCTGATGCAAACAGTACGTTACGTTTGACATACGGAAAAGTGGAAGGTACTTTTCCTAGAGACGGAATGGCTTATACTTGGTTTACTACGTTAGATGGTATTATTGAAAAGAACAATACAGGAAATGCCGATTTTGAAATTCCATCTCGAATGAGGGATTTATGGAAAAATAAAGATTATGGTCCTTATGCTACAAATGGTGATTTAAGAATCTGCTTTTTAGGTTCTAATCACACAACTGGAGGTAATTCAGGAAGCCCGGTAATTAATGGAGAAGGACATTTGGTAGGGATTAACTTTGACAGAAGCTGGGAAAGCACAATGAGTGACGTAATGTTTGATGGAGGAATTTGTCGAAATATAATGGTAGATATTAAGTATGTGCTCTGGGTAATGGACAAATATGCTGGTGCTAAACACTTGGTTGATGAAATGACTTTAGTAGATGCAGAATGGAGGATAAATCAAGAGCAAACAGGTATTAAAATGCATTTAGAACAATATACCAACAGGTTAAGAGATGTACCATCTGATTTATATGCACTTTTAGGTCGGGCTGAAATTTATTTAAACTTAGGGCAAAATGATAAGGCAATAGAGGATATGAACAAAGCGATTGAATTGCACCCAAAAAACACTTCTGCATTGAATATGAGAGGTGCCTTTTTTTCAGAAATTGGAAGACAGAGAGAAGCAATGGCTGATGTGCAGGCATCTCTAAAGATCGATAAGAATAATTTAGAAGGTTATTTTGTTAGAGGGTTGGTTTATGCTGATTTGGGTAAATACGCGGAAGCAATTAAAGATTTTGATAAAGTAATTCAAATGGATTATACTTTTTATAAAGCGTATTATGATAGAGGGGTTTGTTATGAAGGTTTAGGAGAGGTTGATGAAGCTTGCAAGAATTTCGAAATTGCCAAATTGATGGGTGATAAGAAAGCAGCAGACATGTACCACATAGGCTGTGAATTTGGAGCTTGGTAGTTAGTCTTCTGTCAATAATTTTGTAACATTCTTATAGCTTAAATTCTCGGTTACAAGGTTCTTTATTGCTTCATAATGTTCATTATTATTCAGGGTTATTTTTTGAAGGGATAATTGGGATTTACAATGAACAGTTATCGTTTTAGATTTCTCATGTAATTCAAAATCAGATAGATCATCCCAAATAATTAGCATTGTTTTAGATGGGTATCCGTATAAAACACCTTTGCTACAATATCCAACTAGAAAGCCTGCTTTGAAATAATGATAAATTAGCGTAATTGCGATCATTAAAGCAAGGGAAAAAAGTATCGTTTTATTATATCCTGAGACTCCTTGGTTAGAGTTATAAATATTACTTAAAAGAAAAATAAATCCTACACTAGCTACCATTGCATACCTCAGTATTGATTTTGTGTTATTTATTTGAAGAGCTTTCTTTCTTTTTACTTCCCAAAGTTCATCATCATTTATTTCTACTCGGTGCGATTTTTTTTGTAGAAAAACAACAGCAACAAATATAAGGGGGAAGAAATGTGCATAGTTCCTGATAATTTCGGGCAACGGTAAATGGAAAATAGAAGCAATATTTTCTAAATTAAGAACGATACAAACTAATACAAAAGCAACAATAGTAATCGCGTTTTTATTTTTAGTTACTTGCTCAGCGATCATTTTGAAACGGCTTGTTCGAGAATTAATATAGAATTTTTCAGTTGCTTTCCTACCTGTAATTTAATCGTTTTTATAGGTTGATTGGACTTGCATGTAATAATAATTTCGTTGTTTTTTTTGTCAATATCATATTTAACTATGTCCTTCCAGATTATTAGTTTAGTGTCAAATTTAGAGCCAAAAATGATGCCCTTATCAGCCAGCCCAAGGTGCCAATTTCGTTCTAATGCTATAAATTTTAAAGCAAGGGCAAGAACACCACCAATGCCATAATCATAAATTAGAGGCATTATATTGCCTTTGTATTTGTAGTCGATATAAAAGTGTAAAGCAGTTAATCCACCCAATAATATAAAGCCAATTATTTTAAGTGAATAGTTAAACTGAAGTGAACTGTATTTATTTGCTTTCCAGGCAAAATAAGGTTTTACAGATGTTTTGTTTTGCATCATTTGTCGCATTAGAATTAATACTGTAATGGCTTGAATTAGAATGGCAATTATTATGTATGTAGAATAAATTGGAAATGCATGGTTTAAACTATAAGAAATAAAAATACAAAACAGTATAATCCCTAAAAGTAATTGTATGCGTTCCAGTTTCTTATTTGCAAATTGAGTAATCATCTTAATATCCTACAAAAAAAGTATAATTTCGACAGATAATAAAGGAATAGATAAAGTTCGTTATAATTTTTCATGTCAATGCTAATAAAAAGCAGAGCAGTATATTGTTTTATATCCTTAAAACAATAGTCGTAAATGCAAATTAGTTTATTTTTGCGGCATATTTTAAAACTCAGAAAATGTCTGTTCATAAAGAAGTGAAAAGAGTAACTACCCACGTATTGCAAGAAATGAAGCATCGCGGGGAGAAAATATCAATGCTAACTGCCTATGATTATTCTATGGCAAGTATTGTAGACCAATCTGGAATGGATATAATTTTGGTTGGAGATTCTGCGTCAAATGTAATGGCCGGACATGAAACTACACTTCCTATAACGCTAGATCAAATGATTTACCATGCAGCTTCTGTAATAAGAGCTGTAAATAGAGCATTGGTTGTTGTTGATTTACCATTTGGAACCTACCAAGGCGATTCAAAGGAAGCACTGCGTTCCGCTGTTCGTATTATGAAGGAAGCTGAAGCACATGCTGTTAAGTTGGAAGGTGGTCGCGAAATTAAAGATTCGGTTGATAGAATTTTATCTGCAGGAATACCGGTGATGGGGCATTTAGGACTAACTCCACAATCCATATATAAGTTTGGTACATACACCGTTCGCGCAAAAGGAAAGGATGAAGCAGAGATTTTAATCGAAGATGCCAAAATTCTTGAAGAGGCAGGTTGTTTCGCTTTAATTTTAGAAAAAGTTCCAGCTGAATTAGCCGCAAAAGTAGCCAAAGAAGTTACTATTCCAGTTATTGGAATAGGTGCAGGAGGTAACATAGATGGACAAGTATTAGTGGTGCATGATATGTTAGGGATTACGCAAGAATTTTCTCCACGATTTTTAAGAAGGTATCATAATTTATATGAAGAAATGAGTGGTGCTTTTAAAAATTATATTAGCGATGTTAAGAGCGGAGATTTTCCTAATAAAAAGGAGCAGTATTAATATTTAGATTTAAGATCGCTTCGCTCTAAGACAATAGATCGTTCGTTTCACTCACTCTAAGACTAAAAAATCTATTGTCTAAATCTAATATCTGAAAAACAATGAGTTTAAAAGTACTATACGAAGACAATCACATCATTGCTGTACTAAAAGTAGCAGGTGATTTGGTGCAAGCCGATAAAACGGAAGATGAGACTTTAGCGGATAAGGTAAAAGCTTATATAAAAAAGAAGTTCAATAAGCCTGGGGATGTATATTTAGGGATTATTCATCGATTGGATAGGCCTGTTGGAGGAGTTATTGTTTTTGCTAGGACAAGTAAAGCATTGGTTCGAATGAATAAGCTTTTTCAAGATAAACAAATTCAGAAAACATACTGGGCAATTGTAGAGTCCAAACCACCTGAAATAGAGCAGACATTAGTTCATTACTTAAAGAAAAACCAAGAGAAAAATAAATCTCGCGGATATGATAAAGAAGTAAAAGGGAGTAAGCGAGCTGAATTGGATTACAAGCTTTTAGGAAGAAGTAAAAATTATTATTATTTAGTCATAGATCCAAAAACGGGCCGTCATCATCAGATTAGAGTTCAATTATGCACAGCAGGGTGCATAATTAAAGGAGATGTTAAGTATGGAGGGAAAAGAACTAATAGAGATGGGTCAATTCATTTACATGCGCGAAGTATTAGTTTTATCCATCCAATTCAAGATAAGCCGTTAACGATTACAGCTAACCCTCCTTCTGATCCACTTTGGGATGAGATGCTCACTTTAGTTTAGCAATTGACGTGAAAAAAAATGTCAAAAAAAATCAAGAAGTTTTATCCAAAATTTAAAAAAAGAATACATTTGCCCAACCTATATTTTAATTATAAAATAAACAACTTAAGATGTCAGAATTTCAATCAGAAATAGATGCTTTTATCGATAGTGTTAAAGCAAAACAGTCGCATGAAACGGAGTTTTTACAAGCAGTAACTGAGGTAGCTGAGGCAATTATTCCATTTATCGCTGATAAACCAAAATACAAGGATGCTAAAATTCTTGAAAGAATGGTTGAACCAGAAAGAACAGTTATGTTTAGGGTTCCTTGGTTAGATGATGCTGGAGTTCCTCAAATTAATAGAGGATACCGTGTTGAGTTTAATTCAGCAATAGGGCCGTATAAAGGAGGTTTACGTTTTCATCCATCTGTAAATTTATCTATATTAAAGTTTTTAGGTTTCGAACAAATATTTAAAAACTCACTAACGACTTTACCTATGGGTGGAGGAAAAGGTGGTTCTGATTTTAACCCAAAGGGGAAATCGGACAATGAAGTAATGAAATTTTGTCAATCTTTTATGTCTGAGTTATCTCGTCATATTGGCCCAAATACAGATATTCCTGCTGGAGATATAGGTGTTGGTGGACGCGAGATTGGGTACATGTTCGGTCAATACAAAAGATTACGTAATGAGTTTACAGGTATTTTAACTGGGAAAGGCCGTAACTGGGGAGGTTCATTGATTCGTCCAGAAGCTACAGGTTACGGAACAGTATATTTTGCAGCAGAGATGTTGAATACAAAAGGAGATTCTTTTGAAGGCAAAACAGTTGCTATTTCTGGTTCCGGAAATGTTGCGCAATATGCTTGTGAAAAAGCAACGCAATTAGGAGCTAAGGTTATTACAATGAGTGATTCTAAAGGATATATTATTGATCCTTCAGGTATTGATGCTAATAAATTAGCATGGATAATGGAATTAAAAAATAATAGAAGAGGAAGAATTAGTGAATATGCTGCTCATTTTGATGGAGCTAGCTTTGTAGAGGGTAGCAGACCATGGAATGAAAAATGTGATGTAGCTCTTCCTTGTGCAACTCAAAATGAGTTAGATCAATCTGAAGCAAAAACATTATTGTCTAATGGATGTATTTGTGTTGCTGAAGGGGCTAACATGCCGTCTACACCAGAAGCGATTGCAGAATTTGATGGAGCGAAAATATTATTTGCGCCAGGTAAAGCATCTAATGCTGGCGGTGTTGCAACTTCAGGTTTAGAAATGTCTCAAAACTCTTTACGTCTTTCTTGGACAGCAGAAGAAGTAGATGAGAAACTACACACGATTATGCGAAGTATTCACTCACAATGCGTAGAATACGGAACAGAAGGAGATTACGTGGACTATGTAAAAGGAGCGAACATTGCTGGTTTCGTAAAAGTTGCAGATTCTATGTTAGACCAAGGATTGGTTTAAGTCAAAGAATATTTTTATCAGGTGAAGCTCTCTATCGAAAGGTAGGGAGCTTTTTTTGTTATACAAACCAATATTTTTTTGTGTCAATTTCGAAGAGTTGTAATTTCTCTTGGTATCTTTCAAAAGCAGTAACCATAATTGTTTTGATTTCCTCTTTCGATAAAATTTTGCTTATAGGCTTTTGATTCTTTAACAAAATCGATTTTATATTATCATTGATTTTGTTTTCCCAATATTCAAATGCAATTTCTTTCAGTTCCAATTCAGATGGATCTTTAAATTCTATAATTGTTCGAATAGCATCTTTTGCTTCTTCTGTATAGTCATCGCCAGACTCAAGAATAATAATCAGTTCTTTTAAAGAATGGTTGGAGTATCTTTTAATCAAACTCACGCTTTAAAGTTTTAGCAAGTAATAAATGAGCTGCTTTAAATGGACTTATAGAGCCATCAGTAACCTCTTGTTCTATTCTTTTTATCTCTTTAGATATCTCTGGATGATTGAAGAAGGTTCTTTTTAGTTCTTCGTTGATAGTCTCATACATCCAATATTTCGATTGGGTTTTTCTCTTATGATTGAAATAACCATTGATAGTAGTTTGGTTCTGGTAAGATTGAATACTGTTCCAAACATCATTAATTCCCGAATTGTCATATGCACTGCAAATATTAACCGTAGGTATCCAATTGCTTTCACTTGCTGGAAATAAGTGTAAAGCATTTTTATATTCTGTTTTAGCCCTTTTAGAGTTATTTATGTTGTCTCCATCAGCTTTTGTTATAACAACTGCATCTGCCATCTCCATAATACCACGTTTTATCCCTTGTAGTTCATCTCCGGCTCCAGCGAGCATTAATAGTAAGAAAAAGTCTACCATTCCATGTACAGCAATCTCAGACTGTCCAACACCAACTGTTTCAATTAGTATAGTGTTATATCCAGCGGCTTCGCATAATATTATAGTTTCTCTTGTGTTTCTTGCCACACCTCCTAATGAACCTTTAGCTGGCGATGGTCTTACATAGGCATTTTTATTGGTAGATAAATCCTCCATTCTGGTTTTGTCACCTAATATGGAGCCACCACTTTTTTGACTACTAGGGTCAATTGCTAAAACAGCAACTTTTCTTTCTTGAGTTGTTAGAAAAGTGCCAAATGATTCAATAAATGTGCTTTTGCCAACCCCTGGAACTCCTGTAATTCCAATGCGAATGGATTTTCCACTGTGCGGTAGGCATTCTTCAATTATTTGCTCAGCAAGTTCTCTGTGCCTTGGGTTTGCACTTTCAATAAGCGTTATTGCAGCACTTAACAAAGATATGTCTCCAGATAAAATTCCAGCAACATATTTTTCCAACGAAATTTCTTCTCGTTTTTTTAAATGAAAATTCTTATTGATACTTTCGTCACTCATTTGGTATAAAGTTAATACTTTGCATTAAATTATAAAAAAATAATACAAGTTGAATATGAAATGGAGTTGTAAAGCATTTAAAGAATTGTCGCTTGATGAGTTTCATGATATAATTCAATTGCGTGAAATTGTATTTGTTGTTGAACAAGATTGTCCATATTTAGATGTCGATGGTAAGGATAAAGACGCATTGCATGTGTTTGGAGAGTATGAAGGAAATATTGTCGCTACCACGCGTATTTTAAAACCAGGAAAATCTTATGATGAGGTTGCCATTGGTAGAGTAGTTACTTCTCCAACTGTTAGAGGAATGGGAATGGGTAAGCAGTTAATGGAGGAGTCTATGAAGTTTGTGAAGCTTCACTTTGGAAAGGTTCCGGTTCGAATATCTGCTCAAACATATCTGTTGAGATATTACAAATCATTTGGGTTTATAGAAACAGGGGAGGAGTACTTAGAGGATAATATTCCTCATTTTGAAATGCTTTATAAGCCTTAGTTTAGTTGGAATAAGTTGTCTAGTTCTCTTAGGTTAAGTGTTCTTCCTGTATAATAGTTCGTTTCTTTTTTGTCTTTAACTTTAAAAAATGCTGGAAACTCATTACCTGCTATCTTTCTGAATTCATCTTTGGAAATTCGAATATAAGGGAAGTCACATCTGTTTCTTTGAATAAACGCCTCGGTATCTTTTATGTTCCCTGGGAAAACCAGTACAAGTTGAGTAGCGTTTAATTTAGCCCTCTTTGAAACGCCTAGTCTAATTGCTGCACTATTACAATAGTAGCATGAGGTACTTAAAAAGGCAAAAAACACTTCCGTTTCACTGTCAATATTAATTTTTGATTCTTCACATTTATAGTATACGTTTCCCCAGCTCAAAGTAGGGTTTTCGGCGATAGTATTGTTTTTCTGAAAATCATCAACATAAATTGGATTTATTATTAATAATGGTACCGAAATTATTAGCGCTAAACATAAGTTTGTGATTACGGAATGAATTCTTTTGTTTCGGTTTTTTTCATTTTTTATTCTAATTAACCAAAATGAAAAGAAGATAAGAAGCAATGAACAAGTTATAACAATCCATTTGCTGTAAAAAGGTAATATGAAATAGTTTGAAAACATACCTTCGTTATTGTAAGCAAAAGCATCTACTCCATAAAGCAAACTTAAAAGAAAAATGCAAATGGAAATCAATTTAATATGTATTGACTTTAATAGAATAGAAGTAGCAAGGACAAATTCTATAATAATTACTGTATGAATAGTAATGGAGGAGTAATACCAGTTTGACATTCCCTTTTCTACTAAAGAGAATTCAAAATATTCAAGGCAGATTAGTTTGAATATTGAAGAAAAAACAAGGATGGAAACAACAGATAGTTTAATCAGCCAATTCATTTAAATTAAGATTTTGATAAAAAAAAGGGGGCTATTAAAGCCCCCTTTTAAAGTGGTGAATTTTAATTATTTCAATTCACAAGTGTTCGTATTAGTATAAGCCGCTTCAGCTGGAGAGCCTGGAAAATAGTAATCAGCAGCTACTGCAGCAACCTCATTCGAAGTACTCACACAAAATAGACGAGCGTCATGCTTTTTAGAATCTAAATAAGTTGTAACACTAGGAGCGTTTACTGTAGCTCCAACTTGAGTGCTAGAGCTAGTACAAGTGCAAACTCTATCTTTTGAACATGAAGAAGTCGCAGCAATAAGAGCTACAACACCAAATACCATTGTAATTTTTTTCATTTTGATTAAATTTTAAAAGTTAGTTAATTTATATAATTCGAATTTAGTGCAAAAAAGTATTAATAACCAATAGATCAATACGTTTTTTTTAACATAATTTTATTTGAGATTAAATATTTTTTAGTGATTTGTGACTAAAAAAATCAATAAAAGTGTGGTATAAGACAAACAATGTTTTACGCCAATACTAATTATTGAATCTCACAATCTTGAAATACTCCTAATATATAAGAGTCATCTGCACCACATAAAGTTCTCGCATTATTTTTAGTGTCTGTAATTGTTCTCGCAGAAACTTCTGTAGTTCCTATGGTCCAAGCACATATGTAAGATTTCTTACAAGAAGTTGTTCCAGCAAATAATGCTGCTACTCCCAATACCATTACTGATTTTTTCATTTGTAATGAGTTTAACTTGAGGCTGATATAATGCTTTACCATATAAGAGCAAAATATTATATGCCTAAGGAATACATTGTTATTTATAATATTCTGTAACGAACAAATAATAAATTGATTATAGGATAACGGCAGGGTTGTTGATTTTGATGGTATTATAATGTAAATTTGTACATATGAAGTGGATAGTATTAATCTTTCAATTATTATTAATAACATCATTGGGTTTTAGTCAACCTCAGGGAGATGGAAATAAGACAGATTCAAAAGGCAGAAAGCAGGGTAAGTGGGTTAAGTTTCATGAAAGTACTGAAAAGAAAAGGTACGTAGGAACGTTTAAAAATGATATTCCAATAGGGAAGTTTACCTATTACTATCTCACAGGGGAGGTTTCAGCAGTTACAGATTTTATTAACGATATCACTGCATATACCCGAATGTATCATTTAAATGGAAAGGTAATGGCAGCTGGAAAGTATACGAATCAAAAGAAAGACAGTGCCTGGTTGTCTTTTAATGATAGAAAAGAAATCATTAGTAAAGAAAATTATGTTGCCGGAAAACTAAATGGAGAAAGCATCGTTTACTATCCTAGTGATCCGTCCAAAGGTAAAGTAAAAAGATATGAGATTACTAACTATGAAGCCGGATTAATGCACGGTAAGTGGATTCAGTTTTATAGTTCAGGTAAAACAAAAGCAGAAGGTGTTTATAAAGATGGAAATTTTGACGGAAGGGTTAAATGGTACTTCTCAAATGGTAAGATAGAAATAGAAGGTTACTATAAACATGCCGTTAAATATGGCTACTGGAAGTACTATGAAAATGATGGGACTTTAAAAAACAAGGTTTATTACAGGAATGGACAAGTGATTGAAGGGGATGTGTTAGAAAAGTATTTGGAGAAATTAAGAAAAGCAAAAGCAGAACAAAAAACTAAGCTATAATGAACAGGTTATTATATACCGTATTTGCATCTATTGTCTTATTCTTCGGGTGTAAAAAGTCGAACATTGAATCCGTTAACTATTATTATAGTTACTTCCCTTTAGAGGTAGATGCTTGGATAGAATATGACGTTTTGGATATTATTCATTCTGAATTAGGTAGTGATACAGCAGAGTACCAGTTGAGAGAAATAACTGCTGAAGAATTCTTAGATAATGAAGGTCGATTAACTTATCGAATTGAGCGATATTGGAGAAATGATAGTAATGCTAATTGGAGTATTAAAGATGTTTGGTACAGTAACAAAACATCAACGACTGCTGAGAAAGTTGAAGAAAATGTGCGGTTTACAAAATTAATTTTCCCAATAAATACTGCAAAATATTGGGATGGAAATGCGTTTAACACTTTGAAAGAATGGGAGTATTACTATGATAGTTTGCATCAACCTAAATTAATAAACAACCTAAGTTTCGATTCAACAATTACGGTAATACAGCGAGATAATCAAAATGTTGTGGAATATGAAAAAGTAAAAGAGGTTTATGCGGTTGATATAGGACTGATTTATAAAAGTCATATTGATTTAGATATTAACTTAGCGAATATATTGGATATAAACAGTGGGAGAGAATTGGAAATGACTGTAACAGCATACGGTAAATGAAAATAACTATAATTTTCGTTATTTGTTTGCCCCTTTCCTTTTTTGCACAGAATTCAAGTTTTTGGATATCTTTCACAGATAAAAACAATTCTCTATATTCTGTTACTCAACCATCTGAGTTTCTATCGCAGAAGAGTATTGAAAGGAGAACGAATGCAGGTATTTCTATCTTAACAAACGATCTCCCTGTAAATGAAACTTACATCGATTCTATATTGGTTTCTGGAAATTTCGAACTATTACAAGCTTCTAAA
>Ga0209406_1000412_pt1 | contig 34478 bp, 23 predicted proteins | sample COGITO_mtgs_1204_FD_184808 | JGI IMG/M metagenome (GOLD analysis project Ga0209406, IMG submission 184808) | Pelagic marine microbial communities from North Sea - COGITO_mtgs_120426 (SPAdes) (version 2) | ecosystem: Environmental > Aquatic > Marine > Epipelagic ... | reverse complement strand
ATCAAATAGAATCAAATAGAATCAAATAGAATCGAATCGATTTTAAGAAGGGCAGTGCTTTTCACATACAGTGCTTGAAAACGAATTTTAAAGCAAAAAAAAGACCGCTCAATGAGCGGCCTTTTTTATGTCGAAAATAAAACTTACTTATTACGACGTACTGCTACTAAGCCAGCTAATGCTGAACCGAATAACCATGCAGCTGCAGGAACTGGAACTGCAGAAGCTACTTGAATACCAACGTTATCAAACGAAGTTTGAGCGGCTACATTACCAAGTAATACAATTTTAAATGCATCTGAACCAGCAGCAATTGTATAGTCGTAAGTGTAAGTTTCCCAGGTTTCTCCGTTACCGTTGAAGTCAATTTCACCAGAGTTGTCGATGCCTGCACCAGCAGCCCATGACTCAACTTTAATACCAGTTACACCATCTGTACCAGAAATCATATCAAACTGGAAAGTGTAAGTTTCGCCAGCAGTTAAGCCCATTGAAGCAAGAGAAGGTGCGTCGTCTTTATAAACGAAACCACCACCCCAACCAGCGCCGTCGATAAGACCGTAACCGCCACCGTCAGAGAAAGTTGTACCAGCATCGTTATAAACGCCGTAACCGTCAAGACCGTTAGAGAAATCACCATTTTCAACTAATTGAAGAGCAGCGAAAGAAGTAGCTGACATTGAAAGAGCTAAAGTTGCTGTTGCTAGATTTTTGATTTTCATAAAATACTCCAGAGTTATTATTATTTACAGGGGTTTTAAAATAGTAGCAGCTAAATTATAAATTGCTGCGTTTTTTCAGTCTAAAAATTAATCATCCATAATGCAAGTCTTTCTTTTCTAAACCAACCGAACTTATCGGGAGAGATGAGCTGGTGGAATTTTTTTGATGCGCGACCGTCCATGATCGCGCCACTTAATTTTTTATAACTTTAAAAAAATAAGTTCAATAAAGCTAAATTAAAGTGTTATGACAAACGTTTTCTAATTGAGCTCATACCTGACCAAGCTAATAGAGCACCAAAACCTAGGAGCGCAATAGTTGGAATAGGGACGCTAGCGCTAGTAGGCTCAGCATCATCACCAGTAACGGTTAATACTATATTGTCGTAGTAAACACCGGTATTGGCGTCGTTAGTTGTGAAAGATTCAAAACCGACTTGTAATAATTGCCCCTCTAAAAGAGGGTCAGTTAGATCAAGCGTTATTGTGTAGCTAGTCCAGTCAGATTGCGAAATAGCAGTAGTGTCTACAAGCAAATAGTTTGTAGTATTGTAGTTATTGGCTGGATCAAGTGTCTTAATAAATGCGTCTGCAGTACATTGAACAGCACCACAACCATTGCCGGCAGCAGCACTAGCATCACCACCAAGGCCATCATCTTCAAAATCAGGACGCTTAGCATCAAAGGTTAGAGTAACTGTCTTACCAATTTCTGATGCATCAATGGTGTATTCTTGGGCAAGAATCGCATTGGTGATTTGACCAGACTCTTGTGCTTCACGGGCATCATAGTTGTTATAAACGTTTAGGTAGTTAGTGCCTGAATTATTTGCAGAGACATCATCATTAGCAATTGCAGAGAAGCCACCGCCGCCATTGTTTGGAGCTACAAACCAACCGTAGAAATAAAGGTAGTTGCCAGGATATGGGTTTACTGACGTATCACCGTCATAAACGTTACCAGCTACTTCCCAACCAGCATTAGAAAGGTCGTCAAGACCATTCTCACCGTCTGCAGCAGTTAAAGCCTCAAAGTCTTCAGAAAATTCAGTAATGGCAGCATGGCTTGAAGCGCCAACAAGTAAAAGTGCAGTACCTGTTGCAATAGCGAGTTTATGAGTAGATTTAAACATGTAGTAGCTCCGTAAAAATTTAAATTTATTTTTTGATCGTTAGTTTTAATTATTTTTTGCTTATCTTGCTTAGTAAAGGCTGAGCCTTATCTTTATATTATTCTTATATTGCTGAGCATTTTTTAATCTTTAAATAAAGCTGTATTGATCATACCTTGAGCAAGCATATTGTCTATGACTTTGCGGTAAGTGGGCGTATTTAAGGGTTAAAGTGTTGATGTCTTAAATAATCCTTAATAATCAGTAGCTTATGATTGTTTTTTTGTTTGGTATTTATCAAGCTAACCATTTAATTGAGCAAGCTGTTATTTTTAATATCGCAATAGCCTCTAGCTATAAGTAATTGAGACTGAAGGGTTAAATGACTTTCAATCTTTGTGCTTGCGATCAATCTATAAACAATTATAGTCTTAGTTTAAAAGTTTATCAGTGCCTTTATCCTATATGCAGGCCATTTCATCGCAAGATCAAGTGTTTTTGTCTGTACTATTGAATAAAAAACCCAAAACGCTACTTATTTACACTTTAGGCGACTTATATATGTCATGTCGTTAGATATTCAAAATATAGACTATTGAGGTATTAGGGTAATGAGCTTTGCTTATAAGGATGCTCTGCTATCCAAAAAACCGGTTAAGTTTTTGATCTTATTCTCGGGAGTAGGCCGGGCTTGCGACTCTATGTGCTTGTTAGAATGATGATGTTAAAAAGAATGATTAAAAAGGGTTGTTACGAAAATATCCCTCTTTAATATTGGCGCTAGCCTCAATCTAGCCATATTCTCTTTTTATGAGCCTATGATAGAAAGCGTTTAATTATCAGCTGCCCGAATAACTGTAGAAAAACTAACCGCTTATAAAATTCTTCTTTCGCTCACTGGGCCTGAGTACGCGTTAAGTTGGAGTGGGCCGGTTTCTTAAATGCTCTTTACCTGCGTGCTTTCTAGTATCATATATATAAATGGTGTAATAATTAAAAGTATGAATAATAAAATAACAGTTGATCACACTGAAGTTCGCCCAATAGTGCTAAAGCTATGGTTTATGCAGGCGATTTTTTGGACGCTGCTGACTGTTTTTTCTTTTTTTAGTTTAACGCTTTGGTATGCCTCTCCAGATATTTCGCATATTGTTTATGATTTGCTGCAATCACTTATTGGCTTGGCTCTTACCATCCCCATGCATTGGATTTACCGTTCAATGCTCAAGCAAACGGGTTCTGTTGTTCTTCTTGTCTGGTCGCTTGCGGTTGTTTTAGTTTTTTCGTTCATCTGGTCAATATTAAGGATAAGTACATTTATTCTGGTGACAGAAGAAGGACATCAGTTATGGGATGATTTTGGCGGCTGGTATTTCAGTGGCTTTTTTGTTTTCTTATGTTGGACAGCAATTTACTATAGCCTTTATTTCTACAGTGTTGCTACTGCAGAAAAATACCGCCGTATTAAGCAGGTAGAGCGATCGCGAGGTGAGCGTGTTAAACGGCTAAGTGCTGAAAAAAGCGCCGCAGAAGCCAAGATGCAAATGTTGAGATATCAACTGAATCCACATTTTTTATTCAACACCTTAAATGCAGTTAACGCGCTTATTACCTCAAACGAATCAGCGCAGGCAAGGGAGACGATTGAAAAATTGAGTATGTTCCTTAGGTTTGCATTAAAAGAGGAAAAAACAGGCTGGGTTTCTCTTGCTAGTGAGATAGAAGCTTTAGAATTGTATTTGGGAATAGAGTTAATTCGATTTGCTGATCGTTTAACTATTGAGTTTGATATTGATGATGCGGCGCTTAATGTGAAAGTGCCGAGTCTTTTGTTGCAGCCAATGGCCGAAAATTCAATAAAGCACGCTGTTAATGTTTGCGAAGATACATGCCTTATTCGTGTTTCAGCGAGCGTGACAGATGACTTTCTTACCTTAATGGTGAGCGATAATGGACCAGGTATTGCGTCTTTAGAGGACGGTACTTTCACTCAGGAAGATTTTGAATTTAGTGGTTTGGGTATACGCAATATTATTGAAAGAGTAGATAATGTCTACGGTGATAAAGCCAGCGTTACTTTAGAGAATAAAAAAACGGTTGGTCTTAGTGTCTTTGTCAGCTTACCTATAAGAAATAATTTATGATAAATAAGCAAGAAATCGATAAAAATCAAAGCTCTCCTTTTCGGGTTATCGTTGTAGACGATGAGCCATTAGCGCGACGCTTAATTATTGCTAGCTTAATTGATCACCCTGAGTTTGAAGTTGTTGCTGAATGCGGGAATGGCCGTCAAGCCGTTGATGCTGTTGATAAATTATCACCTGATTTAATGTTTCTCGATATTCAGATGCCAGGATTAGGCGGCTTTGATGTGATTCGTTCACTTGGCTCAGATAAAATGCCTGCGGTTATATTCGTGACTGCTTTTGATGCCTTTGCTATTGATGCTTTTGACGCCAATGCAATCGACTATCTTCTTAAACCTATTAGTGAGGAGCGGTTTTCTCGCGCACTAGGTCGAGCGTTAGTGAGATTAAGGCAAGATAAAGCATCTCATGCAGAGAAGCGTAATTTGTTTGGTGCTCTTAACGCGATAGCTGATAGGGTAAGAGAGAAGTCTGAGGCGCAAACCGTTGGTCAGTCTAACGATCAAGATGAGAGGAAGATATCGATAAAAGATGGTGATTCGGTTATGCTGGTCATCGAAAGTGATATTGATTGGATAGACGCTGCTGGTGATTATATGTGTATTCATGTGGATGGAAAAACGCATGTTATTCGATCTACCATGCATGATTTACTCAGTCGATTGGATCAGGACAAGTTTAAGCGTGTTCATCGCTCAACTGTAGTGAATACCGATCGTATCGTTAGAATTCAAAAGCACATGAAGGGTGAGTACTTTTTACACCTTGATTGTGATGAGATTATTAAGGTGAGTCGACATTACAAAGAAGTAATAAGAGACTTTATTGATCGGCAACCCTAATTTTTAACATTGTTGCCTTGTGAGGTAGTCAGTCCACCTTGTCTACAGGTGGCTCCCAGTTAGCGCAATCAATTTGTTTGATGTGTGCTGTTAGTGCAAAGTGCCGCAAACTTTAATTATTAAAGAAATCAACTTCATAAAAAATTTACAGTTTGATGCTTTATTAGTATTTCCCTGACAAAAATCCAAAAAGTCATCAGGTCGGTATTAATTAGTGTGACGTTTAAAATAATAGATAAAAATATTTAATAAATCACTGCTGCAAAGCAGGTTTCCCGTACTAAGCAATTGGAATCAGAATGTATAAGCTATTAAAAGAAGCATCATTATTAACCTTGGTGGCCTTTTTGTTAAGCGCATGTGGTGGCAGCTTGAACGAAGGCAATACTGATGTCGCAGACGATGGTCCTTCACCTTCTCGCGAATGGCAGCTGGTCTGGAGCGATGAGTTCGAAGGAACAGAGCTTGACCTTGCTAACTGGGAAATACAGCTTGGTGATGGTAAGTTTTATGGTCTTAGCGGATGGGGTAACGGTGAAGATCAATACTATACCGACTCGCCAGATAATATTCGCGTTGAAGACGGCAACATGGTTATTACATCACTCGGTGATGGCGTGCCAATGTCAGAAGTTGACCCTGAATACGGCAACTCTAATACGGACTATGATTTTACATCAGCTCGTGTAACAACCAGTGAGCGATTTGAGTTTACTTATGGCCGTGTTGAAGCAAACATAAAAATCCAAACTGTCGATGGCTTGTGGCAGGCTTTTTGGTTGTTAGGCTCAAACTCTTCACCTTATGGCTCTTGGCCGCAAAAAGGTGAAATCGATATTATGGAAACCTATTCGCCGGGAAGCCAAATAGTCGGCGGAGCCGCTCATTTCGGTACTACTTTCCCTCTAAATCAGTACGTGTCAAAAAATGCTGTAGGTGATTATGATGATGGTGAATACCATCTTTATGCTGTTGAGTGGGATGCGGAGCAGATTCGTTGGTATTTTGATGGCAAGCATTTTTACACTTTAACGCAAAAAAGTTATTGGAATTACTATGAAGATTCGACCAATGGTTGGATGGGCTATGTTGATAAAAATGGCGATGATATCGATGATAATCTAGAAGTAAATAAGTATCTTCAATATAGCGTTGCAACAGCTAATGCTCCGTTTGATCAAGACCAGTATATTATTTTAAATACGGCTGTTAACGGAAATTTACCAGAAGGTGCTGGTCATTCTGCAGATACTAATCTCGCCTATTTAGGAGAGATGTTAGTTGACTACGTGCGAGTCTATCAGTGTGAATCAGACCCTCTTATTCCTGAAGGCACAGGTTGCAAGTCGTATATTGATACTGATGTAAATGAGCCATACTACTCAAGCCCTGCTTTCCGGAGAGATATACCTGCCGAAATAAGTTCTTTTGCTGCCTTCAATGATTTATATATTGACGGCCCAGGACCTGAAAATATTCTAGGTAATGAATTGAAGTTTTTGGTTACCGATACCGCTTCACTTAATGAGGCTGTTGATCCAGACGACGCTTCAAATACTTACTTACACCTTGAGTCACTCGGCATCATAGGTGGGGTTATACCAACTGTCGGATTTGCTCGAGAAGATGATGAGACTTCTATTCTAGCCGGCTTTGAAGGCTATCCTGTTGCCTCTGGTGACATCAAATTTGACTTATATGTCGAGAGCTTCGATGAAGAAGCTAGTAACCCCTCATTTTTTGTGGGGATGGCTAATGCGCCGGACCAGAGAAAATTCACCTCATTATCTTTCAATGATTACGCTGTAGGTGAGTGGCATCGTGTGACTGTGCCCATTGCTGATATTCTTACGGGCTCTGGTCAGAAGCTAAATACCAAGGTCATATCTGAAGTACTACGTTTTATGGTAAACGCTGAGGCAGTGGTTCGCATTGATAATGTTCAATTTGCTTGCGGTGGTATAGCGTGCGGCATTATCGATGAAGTGCCTGTGTTTATAGATAGCATTGATCCATTATGGACACGTGGTATTCGCGGTAATGATTCCCAACAAAAATCCTCTGCCTTTGAAAATCCTGATTACACCGAAAATGATCAGCACCATGTTCAGTGGGAGATTATTGATACCGGTGAAGAAGGTCATGACAATGTCATTCAAACGACCATTGGTCCCGGCCGATCAGCTACTGATCCTCTGTTCCCTAGCGAAGCGGTAAACTTTATTGGCTCTTTAAATGCCATTTCAGCGATCGCTGCTTTAAGTGAGGGTGAGTTCCGCTTTGATATTCGCATGTTACGCAATCCTAATAACGTTGATCTCTATTTTAAAGTGGATGGTGCTTTCAGTTCTACTGGTGAGCAACCGTTAACGCTTTCAACACCGGTTGGCGACTGGGTAACTTATCGTTGTTCAATTAAAAACCTAAAATCTCAAGGCTTGGATGTTGGTACGATTACAGCGCCTTTTGTTATGGTGCCTGGTCTGAATGGGGCAGGTAAAGATCTTACTTTCCAGTGGGATAATGTTGAGTTTTCACCGGTTAAAGAGGGTGACTCTCCAAGCTTGCAGTTACCCATCCTGTTTAATGAAGGCGGATTTTGCTTACCTATTTCACCTTTCTCAGGTGGCTCATTTGGCTTAGTTAATAATCCAGACACTGTCGGCCATCCAGCCGATAGTGCAGAAGATGATAATAGTAAGGTGGGTAAGACTATTAAGTCTGATTACGGCGTTACCTTCGGTGGCATTACTCTAAATTTAGAAGAGAATATTGTATTTGGTGGTACATCATCAGGTGCTAACAAGCTATTTAAATTAAAAGCCTTTACGCCACGAGATCCTACTTCGAGTTACTCAAATCCAGCTAATGATGAGCCACCACGCCCATTGGGCAACATGAGAGTTTCGTTTAAATTAGAAGGTGCTCCAGGACTGGGTTCAGACATTGAGAGGGAATTTACACTCTCTCAGGAATCGCAATGGGAAGATATTACTATCGATTTCAACGGCGCAGGCGCTGGTGAGTTTAATGGTATAACTATGATCATTGATAACGGCTATCGTACAAATGGTTTCGTAGATGATTGGACTTTGTACTTCGATAATATCACTCAAGAAGATTCAACTTCGGTTATTGCTAGTTTAAGTGATGATATTAACGGTGATTCGACGACTTACACCTTTGATGATCAGGTAAATTTCTTTTATCCATCGCCATCAGGTGTTTGTGGTGCACGCGCCACGATTGTTAATGACCCTGAAGATATCAATGGCCGAGTAGGTCAGGTTGTTTACGATGTTATTGAGCCATCTTGTGGTAAAGGTGTTACGTTTATTGGTGCGGCGGGCGGCTTCCCATCAGCGATTCCTTTTGAAGCCGGAAGAACGACTGTGAGTATTGATGTTTATACAGATCAAGCCGGTTCTGAAGTGACTATGAAGGTTGAAGATGCGCAAGACTCTTTTCGTTCTGCTGAGGTAATTGCTGTAACACAGTCGGCGGGTTGGTCAACGTTAGAATTTGATTTCTCTACGATGGGTATTCAAGTTAATGAATCATTTGAAAAAATGATGTTGATTTTTGAACCGAATAAGTGTGTTCAGAATCCTGAATTTGATCCAACGTGTACAAATTTACCGGCCACTGATGTTTATTACTTCGATAATGTTCAGTTACTGCCACCTATACAAAATTAAGTTACACCTTCTTCGCTGACTTAAATGATGCGAAGTCGTGGGGATTAAAATTAAGTACGATGATTATTATCGCTAAAAAATTATAGCTTCGGAATAACATATGAAACGCGTTAACTTTTTAAAATTATTTTTATTATCGGCCGCCACACTGTTTTTGTCTGTCTTTGCTATCGCTCAGGAAGATGATGAAGACGGTTACGGTATCGAAGAGGTCATCGTCACCGTAGAACGTCGTCAAACGAGTCTACAAGACTATGCGGGAACAGCGGTAAGTATTAGCGCTGAAGAACTCGATATGGGCGGTATTATTAATATCGCTGATTTGGCAGAAAACGTTCCAGGTCTTGATATTGGCCAAAGTGGCGGTAACTTAGAAGTTTGGGTACGCGGCATTGGCTCATCAAACAATACTGAGCTAGGTGACCCCGCAGCCGCCTTCCATTTTAATGGCGTTTATATTCCACGTCCCTCAGGTATCGGTTCAGCATTTTTCGATATTGCTCGAGTAGAAGTAAACGTTGGACCACAGGGTACGCTTCGTGGTCGTAACGCAATGGCGGGCTCTATCAATGCCATTACCTGGGATCCGTGGTTAGATAACTATGTTGCTAATGTTGAAGCTGAGATTGGCACTTATGGTCAAAAAGTTTTTCGTGGTGTGGTTAACGTTCCTGTTGGTGATAGTTTTGCCGCACGTTTAGCCGTTTATAAAATGGATCACGACTCTTACTTTAAAGATGTTAGTGAGAAAAACTTAGGCGTTTCTGAAAAAGAAGATAATTTTGGAACACGTTTATCTTTCCTTTACGAGCCAAATGATGATTTACGCGTTCTGTTTTCTGCAGACTATTTGCTAGAAGAAGGTACGGGTTGGACCGGTTCTAACTACGCTAATTTATTAGGTAATGATATCGATCCACAATCAGTTGATAACCCACGTACCGTTTATGCCCGTGGTTTTGAGCCAGAGCTTTACAACCCGCATTGGGGTATTAAGTTTCAAGTTAATTATGAGTTAGGTTTTGCTAATCTTGAGTATATGTTTGGTCATCGAGATCTGCTCGCTAATTACCGTGCCGCTACACCTTTAACGCCTGATTACCCTGGTGTACGAGGAAGTTTAGCGCCTATAGAAGAAGCTTTAGATAATTGGTCGTTCTATCAAAGTTCTACGGGTTCAGTGTCTAATATCCATGAATTAAGATTGGTTTCTCCGTTTGATCAAACCGTTTCTTACACGATTGGTTTATTTTACTTTGAAGAAGATCAGCACAGCTTCTTAGCTTCAACTGGCGATAGAGCAACTTATTTCCAAGGCTTCGAATTTAATCAGCCAAATACTAATTCCGATTCTGTCTCTATTTATACAGATGTTACATGGAACATTTCAGACAGCACTCGTCTAACGGGTGGTTTACGCTTCTCTGATGACCACAAAGAACGTCAAGGTGTAAATGCTTCATACCGCTTTTGCTTAGGCGCAGAGAACGAAGACGGTAATGCTGGTGTTTGTCAGGGCGCTAGAGTAGGTACTCCTGGGTTTGAATTTACCGGCCTAGACAGAACCATTTATGATCCTGATATCAATGGCGATGGTAGTGTATCTGATGATGAGTTCTTAGCCTTTTACTACGATGGCATTAAAAGCTTTGGTGTCAATGACACTATCGACGATATTCTTGCTGGTGGTACATTTGTTACAGGTAGCAACCCAACACCTCCAGATTGTCCTGATGTAGACAGCACAGATGGTATTTACACACAAGCGGATGGCAAGTGTGGCGAAATTTATATTATTGATCCAGGCAATGCCATAACAGTTCAGGATGGTGAAATCGATGATAATTTTGTTGATTGGCGCATTCGTCTTGAGCATGATTTTGATGACGACCTTCTTACCTATGGTTTAATTGCCACTGGTCATAAAACTGGTGGTTTTAATGATAACTTTCCAGGTTTAGATCGCCCGGTTAGTTATGGTACTGAGCAGGTAACACTGTATGAGTTAGGTTTTAAAAATACCTTCGATGTAGGCTCAATTCCTACCCAACTTAATGGTTCGCTTTTTTACAATGATTATACTGACCAAGTATTTTGTAATGTTGTTACTGTAGAGCAGGCCATAGAAATTGCTGAAGAAGGCAGTTCATCGACTGATGAAGCGCCAAGATCTTCTTTAGGTGTTAACTTCTGTTTTAATGCTGCCAGCTCAAGCATTAAAGGTTTTCAGCTTGATGGTAAGTTCTTATTCCCTTGGGATTTAACGTTCACGTGGACTTATTTGTATTTGGATGCAACTATCGATCAAGCTGATCCGATTCAAGATTCTCGTTACCAAGCAGATATTGATCCACTCAATGCTCGATTTATTGATATCTCAGGTAACCGATTACCAAGAACGGCTGAAAATCAATTTAACTTCTCTCTAGGCCAGTCGCTAGATGTAGGTATTGGCCGCTTTGATTATTTATTATCAGTCGGTTATCGAGATGATCATTTCTTATCCATCTATAACAGCTTGGATTATAGCCGCGAATTTGAAGAAACCGGTATAGTTGATCCTCGCTTAGATGATTTGGTTAAAGGTTACTGGACGGTTGACCTAGGTATTGGTTATAACCATGGTGATACTAACTTGCGCCTTGAAGGTTATGTTAACAACCTTACTGATGTTGTTCAGCCTACAGCCATGCTAATTACCCAAGACAGTAATACGCGTTTCTTTACTCGTCCTAAAATATACGGTTTCCGTATTAAATGGGGTTTATAGAAGTCGCTTTAGTTTAGTGTTAGTATGTTCTAACGGCAGGCCTTTGGGTCTGCCGTTTTCATTTAAGCGTCGTTTTTTTGCCTCGTTTGCCTAAGTATTTTTTGTATTTCATTTTTTATTCGCTATTTATTTTCATTTGTGTAGAATCCCGCCTCAAATAATAACCCATTGAGGCATTACTGATGACTAACTCCTCCGCTACTCAAAAACAAAATGGCTACGGCTTTGCTCTTGTGTCGTTAACGTCACTATTTTTTATGTGGGGTTTAATTACTAGCCTCAATGATGTGTTAATACCGCGTTTAAAGGCAGTATTTGAACTTAGCTATACCGAAGCAATGATGGTGCAGTTTTGTTTTTTCTTTGCTTATTTTGTTGTTTCACTACCCGCCGGAAACTTAGTTAAGAGAATAGGTTATAAATCAGGCATTATTATTGGTCTAATTATTGCCGGAATAGGCTGCGCATGCTTTTATCCCGCGGCCGCTTTTCAGTCATATAACTACTTTTTAGCTGCGTTATTCATCATGGCTTCCGGTATTACCTTGTTGCAAGTTGCTGCCAACCCTTATGTGACTGTATTAGGAGATTCTGAAACAGCCAGTAGTCGATTAACTATGACACAGGCGTTTAACGCTTTAGGTACAACGATTGGGCCATGGATAGGGGGTATATTAATTCTTGGTTCAGCGACTAGTGCAGTAGAGAATTCGGTAGCCGATGCCAGTTCAGTGCAAATGCCATATCTTGCTTTAGCGGGTGCATTAATTTTAATGGCAGCCATTTTCTCAATATTAAGACTACCTACGGTAGATGTTGAAGATGATTCAGCAGCAGTTGATCCGTCGGAAGGCTCCGCTTGGACATACTCACACTTAGTCTTAGGCGCGTTAGCTATCTTTTTATATGTTGGTGCTGAAGTGTCTATTGGTAGCTTTTTAATTAACTTTTTAGGTGAAGCAAATATTGCTGGTCTTGAAGAATCTGATGCTGCCAAATACGTTTCTTTTTATTGGGGTGGTGCAATGATAGGCCGCTTTATAGGTGCGGCGGCTATGCAGTTTATTCCTGCTGGTAAGGCCTTAGCGTTTAATGCGCTAGCAGCATCTGTCCTGGTTGCGTTAGCCGTATTTACCGATGGTCAAGTAGCTATGTGGTCTATCTTGTTTGTCGGCCTATTTAATTCAATTATGTTCCCAACTATCTTTAGTTTAGCCATTAAAGGATTAGGTCAGCATACCAGTCAAGGCTCTGGCATATTATGTCTAGCGATTGTCGGTGGCGCTATTGTGCCTTTATTACAAGGTGTATTGGCTGATACTTACGGTGTGCAGCCAGCGTTTTTATTGGCTATTGCCTGTTATGTTTACATCATATTTTATGGCTTAAAAGGTTCAGTGCCTAAAGCATGATTCGAGTAAAAATTTTATGAGTAATGATTTAAACGTCATTCCTCATATAATAAAACGCACAAAAAAGACGGCTAAGGCCGTCTTTTTTGTATTCAAATATTAAAAATATAAACGATTAATTACTCTGGGCTATAAGCTGCTGCACCAATTAAACCAGGCTGTGGTTCAATGATTAAGTGCGTTGAAATTGCCTTATTATAATCTGACATAACACCCTTACTTTCAAAGCGATGACGAAAATTACTGGCCGATAAAAACTCAACAAACTTCGGCAAAATTCCACCCGCCAAAATCAAACCACCCTGAGCACCTGTACAAAGTGCTTGATCCCCCGCAGCACTGCCTAACAAAGTACAAAAGGCGTGCATCGCTTGTCGGCAATAATTATCTTTAGTCGTTGTACCATCTCCACAGCCACGTTGCTGAATTTGTGGAGCCGTTAAAGATTTTGCATCGTCGAGTGGCGCGCCATTATTATTAATAGCAACAATCGCCTCATACAAACGCTCAATGCCAGCACCACAAACAAAGAACTCGCGGTTAATACGGCTTCCCTTAGCGCGCCAATAATCAAAAATGGAAAGCTCAAGAGAGCTGCGTGCACTTATAGCTGCGTGTCCACCTTCGGTCGCGACTACTTTATAGCTTGGCTTTTCAGTATTACTTGGCTTTTCAGTATTACTTGATAACGGAATTAATAATGCTGCACCAAGACCAGTGCCTGGACCAAATAAAGAAATCGGTGCACCAGGATTAGCTTTGCCCTCACCAATAGAAATTAATTGCGAATCATCGAGATAGGGCACAGAATGAGCAATCGCCGCAAAATCATTTATTAACCAAGCATGCTGGATATTTAAAATATCTTTTAATAAATCAGTCGATATTTCCCAATCGTAGTTAGTCATCTTTACTTTATTATCAAAGATCGCGCCGGCAACGGCAAAGCAGCAAGACTTTATTTTTTGAGTGTCATCGTTGAGGTTTTTATTCGCTAAGTAATGAGTAATTAAGTGCTTAAGATCTTCATAATCACGTAAGCTAAACTGCTCAATTTCACGCAACGCGACTTTACTATTGTCCGTGTTATCAACACCGTCGCAAATCGCAAAACGGATATTAGTGCCACCAAGATCGGCAACTAATCGAGGGAAGACATTTTCGTTTGTCATTATACTAATCCTATAAAATGCGAGGAACTAAACGGTTTCCCAGTGTTGAAAAACCGTTGCACCTTGTTCTGCACCATTCACTTGACCGCGCATAAAGCCAAATAACTCACGCCCTGTACCAAACTGAGATCCAGTAGGGTTGTAAGCGACTAACTCGCGACTCTGCCATTCGGCTTCATCAACTAAGGCTGCAACCTCGCCAGTATGCGCATTAAGACGAACAATATCACCGTCTCTTAATTTTGCTAACGGCCCGCCGCAGGCTGCTTCTGGTGTTATATGAATGGCCGAAGGTACTTTACCTGATGCGCCAGACATACGTCCGTCAGTAATTAGCGCAACCTTAAGGCCTTTATCTTGTAAGATGCCAAGGAAAGGTGTCATCTTATGAAGCTCAGGCATACCGTTAGCTTGCGGGCCTTGAAAGCGCACAACAGCTACAACATCTTTTTCCATTAAGCCTTGTTCAAAAGCCGTTTGTAATTCTTGCTGGCTATCAAAGATCATCGCCGGTGCTTCTATAACGCGATGCTCTTCAGCAACAGCTGAAACTTTTATAACGCTTCGGCCTAAGTTGCCTTTTAATAAACGTATGCCGCCATCAGCCTGAAAAGGCTTTGATGCTGTAGCCACGACTGTAGGATCGCCACTGACTTCATTAATATCTGACCATTGGACTTTGTTATTCTCCCAATGAGGGCGTTGTGTAAAGTGCTTAAGGCCTTTGCCCCAAACGGTCATTACATCGTTATGTAAAAAGCCTGCATCAAGTAATTCACGAATAACAAATTCACTGCCACCAGCGGCATGAAAATGATTCACATCGGCTGTCCCGTTAGGGTACACACGAGTGAGTAGGGGGGTTACAGCTGAAAGATCAGAGAAGTCTTCCCAGTCAATAATAATGCCTGCAGCGCGGGCAATGGCCACCCAGTGAATGGTATGGTTAGTTGAGCCGCCAGTAGCCATTAAGCCTACTAGTGCATTAACAATAGTTTTTTCATTAACCACTTCACATAAAGGTGTATAGTTTTTTCCTAAGTCAGAAATTTTGCAAGCTTGCTCGGTAGCGGCTTCAACTAAACCGGTACGAAGGTCTTCACTTGGATGAACAAAGGCAGAGCCGGGCACATGAAGCCCCATCACTTCCATAAGCATTTGGTTACTGTTGGCAGTGCCGTAAAACGTACAAGTGCCGGCGCTATGATAGGCCGCAGATTCAGCCTCCAATAATTCATCATCGCCCACTTCGCCTTTAGCATATTGTTGACGTACTTTTGCTTTTTCACCGTTGGATAAGCCAGAACCCATTGGTCCTGCAGGCACCATAACCATAGGTAGGTGACCAAAGCTAAGTGCGCCAATTAATAAGCCAGGAACAATTTTATCGCAAACGCCAAGACAGACAACGGCATCAAACATATTGTGGCTAAGAGAGACTGCGGTCGCTGTAGCAATAACATCACGGCTAAATAAGCTTAGCTCCATGCCTGCGGTACCCTGAGTTACGCCATCACACATGGCCGGAACACCACCAGCAAATTGTGCAGTACAACCCATTTTATGTGCGGATTTTTTAATAACTTCTGGATACTCAGCAAACGGTTGATGTGCTGATAACATATCGTTATAGGCGCTAACAATGCCAATGTTCGCGGCGTTTTCAAGACGCATGGTGTCTTTGTCGTCACTGCTACAGGCGGCAAAGCCATGAGCTAAATTACTACAGCCTAGCGCACCACGTTGCGGGCCGTTATCGCGCATTTCTTCGCAGCGAGCTAAATAGTCGGCTCGTGTTTTTACAGAGCGATCAATAATGCGTTGGGTAATTTTTTCTACTGTGGGGTTCATGCTGTGGCCTATTAAATATGATGGGCTGTAAATATAAATTATGGATAGTTTATCTTGCTAAAAAGATAAACTAATAAATACTAAGCTAGCTTTTAGCTAGCCCAGTAAATATTAACCGCTTGCTCTAATTGAGAAAGGGTTCGATGAATAGGTAGGGCATCATTTGTATTAAGCCCGCTCTCTAATACTTGACGCTTATCATCGCCAGTAATATGAAGGTAAAGATGTTTTGCTGCTGCAACGCAGGGATAGCTTAAAGTAATGCGAGGCATTGGCTGCGACGGCGGTAAGGTGCTCAGAGTTAAACTGCCACCTGTCGCATCTAATGCACAATCGATCTCTGGCGCATCAGGAAACCAAGAAGCTGTATGACCATCGCCACCCATACCTAAGATAACAACATCAAAAGGTTGTTTAATCTCAGTTGCAAGTTTGTTGTTGTAATCAATGACACCTGAAGCGACATCATCATGCGCTGATTTCATACCAATAAAATTGGCCGCTGCCGCATGGTTAATTAGAAAACATTCGCGAAGCATGCGCTCATTACTTTGATCACTGTCGGGTTCTACCCAGCGTTCATCGACCAGAGTGATATCGACCTTTGACCAGTCGATATCAACTTGGCTTAACGCTGAAAATAAAGCCTTAGGCGTTGAGCCGCCAGAAACAGCAATACTTGCTTTGCCATCATCATTAATAGCTTGGGTCAGTTGTTTAACAATAGAAGCTGTTAATGCTGACTCTAGCTCTGCGCGATTATCAAAATGAAGCTGCTTATGCTTATTAATGATTTGCTCTATCGTTTGAATGCTACTCATGATTCGTGCCAGCTTCTGTCATCACGCTCAGGAAGCGCAAGTGACTTAGTCGGGCCCATAGTGCCAGATGCATAAGGTTTAACTTTCAAACCGACATCGGTCCAGCTACTAATAATACTATCTGTCCAGCGCCATGCAGCTTCAACTTCATCGCTACGCATAAAGAGTGTTTGGTCACCATTAACAACATCCAATAATAAACGCTCGTAGGCATCATAGCTTTGTGAGCCATCTTCTGGATCAACACTTAAATCTAGCGCAACAGGCTGTAATTTTAATTTACCTGAAAGGCCAGGTTTTTTATGCAGTGTATGCAAACGGATATTTTCATCTGGCTGAATAGTGATAACCATTTTGTTGGCGAAGTCATTTGGATCATCTTCAAATAAAGAGAACGGTTGGCGTTTAAATTCAATCACGATTTCAGAATATCGACGACGCAGACGCTTGCCGGTACGCAGATAAAATGGAACGCCTGCCCAGCGCCAGTTATGCACTTCGGCTTTAAGCGCAACAAAGGTTTCAGTGTTAGCAAATTGACTGCTTTCACCCTCGTTATCTTTGTAATCGTCTTCTTCTAAAAAGCCAACGACTGATTCGCTATCAACCGCGCCGCCTGTATATTGACCGCGTACAACGTTATCTCTCACACTTTCTGAAGTGATAGGGCTTAACGCCTCAAGCACTTTAACTTTTTCATTACGAATAGCATCGGCATTGAGTTTTGATGGTGGCTCCATAGCTACCATGCTGAGTATTTGTAATAAATGGTTTTGAACCATATCACGCAGTGCGCCTGTTTTACCGTAAAAAGCGGCTCGGCCTGCAACGCCAATGGATTCAGCAACAGTAATTTGAACATTGTCGATATAGCGGTTATTCCATAGTGGATTAAAGAGCGCGTTACTAAATCGAAGTGTTAGCAAATTCTGTACAGTTTCTTTGCCTAAATAGTGGTCAATACGGAAAGTTTTGGATTCATCGAAAACTTTACCCACTGCGGTATGTATTTCATTACAGGTTTCAAGATTATTACCCAGCGGTTTCTCAAGTACTACTTGATCTATATCGGTAGCCAAACCATGTGATTTTAAATTTTCACAAATTGCACCATAAAGGGACGGCACGGTACTTAAATAATATGTTACCGGTGCGCGATTACCATCAATGGTTATCATCTCTGCTAGATCATCATATTGCGCTGAATTGGTAGCTTCGAGTTTGCAATAATCCACTAGCTTAATGAATTTTTGCCACTCAGCTTCAACTGCTGCATTTTCAGCGTCGGAGTTACCTGAGAATAGTTTTCTTTTCTCGTCAACTAGGGCTATATATCCGTCGCGATCAAGCGCTGCACGACCAGTGCCAATAATTTTACCTACCGAATCGAGTAAGCTGCGTTGATTAAGGCCAAATAATGCAGGAATAAGTTTACGAAGGGCAAGGTCGCCGTTGCCACCAACAATAACAATTGTTGATTTTAATTCGGTGTTGATTTTAGCTGTCATAGAGCAATCCAATGGAGTTTTTTCAATAGTTCATTATGTAATGCTGTGTATCAAATATTTTTTATCAATTAATACTTTATGATATTGAACACAGACTTGTATTTAGGCTGATTATTATAGACTTTAATGACATAGATTAGGTGTTTTATGTTATTGCTGCCAGAAAAATACGTCAAGCACCTATTATTGTCTGTTAGTTTAAACAAAAACCCGAAGTATAAACATTATATTAGAGGCTATTCACCCGTATAATGTCACATAAGCAGATGCTGTTTCGTCAGGGCTTTACTCGATTTAAGATGGCAGACGGTCTTTGGTTTATAATTTGTAGTTGTTTATTTCCAAAACCGACAATTATTCGTTTATTTTTAAGACTCAATAACAGGAAAATCCATACATGCACGATCCATCTCAAGAACAAAATAAGCAATTATTAAGTACTATTGGTCCCGTTGTCCCGGTTGCAGATTTTATCGATGAAGGGCATGCAAGTGCTTGTTGCGAGCTTTATACAGAGTGCGGCGTGCCAAGTGTCGAAGTAACACTTAGACGGCCTAACGCTTGGGATAGTGTGCGTAAATGTATTGAATTAATGCCCAATGCCCATATCGGTATTGGTACGGTTATTGAGGCCGATCAATTAAGACAGGCTAAAGATCTAGGGGCTGCGTTCGCAATAAGCCCAGGTATTTCAGAAGAGCTAGTGTTATTAGCTCAGCAGTTAGATTTACCTTATTACCCAGGTATTGCAACGGCTAGTGAATTAATGAAAGCTCGCAGTTTAGGCCTTAGAGCCGTTAAGTTTTTCCCAGCTGAAGCGGCTGGCGGTATTCCCATGCTAAAGAGTCTGGGATCACCTTTTCCTGATATGGTCTTTTGTCCAACAGGCGGCATTAGTGTCAAAAACTATCAGGATTACCTAGCACTTGGCAATGTCAGCTGTGTTGGTGGTAGCTGGGTGGTGCCTAGTCAGGCTGCTTTAGCAGAATCGCCAGATACGGTTATTGCCGAATTAAAACAGCTTTACGGCTAGCCATTAATGACACTTGGTTTAACGATTTAACTGGGTGTGACAGCTACTATTTATTGATATTTTTTTAACTCATTAATGTTTCATTTTTCGCGTACAAGGTCTGCTTATCTTCAATATCCTTGTTCGTATTAATATATTAATTTATTTCACTTAGGTTTAAAGTATTTTATGACACCCAAAGAAATTCGCAAAAGAAGAACTAAAATTGTTGCTACATTAGGTCCAGCTTCAAGTACGCCAGACGTTATTGGTGAGTTAATTGAGAATGGCGTTAATGTCTTTCGATTAAATTTCTCTCATGGCACCCATGATCAGCATCGTCAGAATGCTAATACCGTTAGAGCTGAGTCTGAAAAGCGTAATCGTCATGTCGGTATTCTTGGTGACTTACAAGGCCCGAAAATTCGTATTGGTGAATTGCAGACCGAGCAAAAACAATTGCATGAAGATCAAGCGATTGTTCTAACTACCGATAAAAGCACTGCTGATAGCGAAAAAGACCGTGTTTATGTGGTTTATACGCCTTTACCAGAAAGTGTAGGAGCGGGCGATACGCTTTTACTCGATGACGGTCTAATCCGTATGCAAGTCGAATCTGTTGAAGGCAAAGATGTTAATTGTCGAGTTTCTCAAGCCGGCGTTTTAAAGTCTCGTAAGGGTATTAATCGCTTAGGTGGTGGTTTATCGGCTGACGCGATTACCGAGAAAGACCTTGAAGATCTTCAGGTTATTATTGACTTGAATCTTGAATACGTTGCGGTTTCTTTTCCTTGCTGTGGTGACGATTTGTTGCCCGTTAAAAACGCGCTTAAAAAAGCTAATTGCAATGCCAAGATTATTGCCAAAATTGAACGTGCAGAAGCCGTTGAATCTGAAGAGAGCGTGAAAGAGCTTATTGATGCAGCCGATGCAGTGATGGTTGCACGCGGTGATTTAGGCGTTGAAATCGGTGATGCTCAGCTAATCAGTATTCAAAAGCGAATTATCCGTTTGTCACGCCAGGCCAATAAGCCCGTTATTACTGCAACGCAGATGATGGAGTCGATGATTACTAACCCAGTGCCAACACGTGCTGAAGTTTTTGATGTCGCTAATGCTGTTTTAGATGGGACAGATGCAGTTATGTTATCGGGCGAAACTGCTGCAGGTAAGTTTCCTGTTAAGGTTGTTAAGGCCATGGCTGAAACAGCACTGGGTGCAGAAAAACATCCTATGATGCGTCAGTCGAGCTACCGTGTTGATCGCACCTTTGACCTGGTTGATGAATCAATAGCCATGTCAGCTATGTATGCGGCAAACCATGTGAGCGGAGTGACCGCTATTATCTGTCTTACTGAGTCGGGTATTACGCCGTTATTAGCTTCACGCTTAAGCTCAATTTTGCCTATTTTTGCTATTTCGCCGCATGTTGCTACCTGTAGAAGAATGGCGCTTTATCGTGGCGTTATCCCTATTTATTACGATGTTATGGCTGGTGAATCTGATCTTTGGGCAAAAGCGATTGAGTTAGTTGCTGAGCGCGGCGCTTTAGAAGTTGGTGATCGAGTAGCAATAACCTGTGGTGATTTACACGGTAAAGGTGGCTCAACTAATACGCTTAAAATATTGGAATATAAAGGTTAATTTTCTCTATTAATCCCTCCTGCGGGTAAGCTTCTTACCCGCTTATGCATTAAATTACTCCCTTGTCATATTAGCGTCACATTGCTAGTCTAGCCTTAGCTTTGTGAGTTGGTATTGTTATATCTATTAATAATTGTAATTGATTGATTTTTAATAAAAATAATACTTTTGGTTAAGTTTATAATTTAATAAACTTATTTTCTTTCTATAAGCTAATAAAGATTACTAGATAAATGATTGCCTATAAAATTCTTATTGTTGATGATGAAAGATCGATCAGAGATATGATAAAGGTTGCTCTGGAGTTGGTTGGATTTCATTGTATTGAAGCTGCCTCTGCTGTTCAGGCCATGCCAATTATTGTTGATGAGAGACCGGATCTTATTCTACTTGACTGGATGATGCCTGAGGTGAGCGGTATTGAGTTGCTGCGTCGTCTTCGTCGTGAGTCGGTAACCCAGGAGATTCCTGTTATTCTATTAACAGCCAAGTCTGAAGAGCAAAATACTGTTCAGGCGCTAGAGGCGGGTGCTGATGACTATATTACTAAGCCTTTTAGTGCGCGTGAATTAACGGCAAGAATAAAGTCGGTGCTAAGGCGAACTGAAGGCATGTCTGAAAGCGAGTTAATCTCGGTTAAGGGCTTGAGCTTAGATCCTGTTGGCCATCGTGTCTATGTCAATGATAATCCTGTGAGTATTGGGCCAACTGAGTTTAAATTACTGAAGTTCTTTATGAGCCATCAAGAGCGAGCCTATACTCGTGGTCAATTGCTTGACCAAGTATGGGGGAGTAATGTTTATATCGAAGAGCGCACTGTTGATGTTCATATTCGGCGTCTACGTAAGGTTTTAACCTCACCAAAAAATATGGATCTTAACCTTGGTGATTATATTCAAACTGTTCGTGGAACGGGCTACCGTTTTTCGGCTACACTTGTGATTTAATACGACAACACTTGCGATTTAGTACGACAACACTCTTAAATTCTTTAATATTCTAAACAGCAGTTAGTAAAGATCGCTTTTAGCATGAATTACGTTTAGCATATGCTTGTCTTTATTATTAATTTGGATGGGTTAGTGCTGGATGTTTTATAATTTTTTCGTTAGTTTTTTCCGTCCATGAAATCCCTATTTAGCGGTGAGCTAGCAAAAATCCTTTTGCTGTCTTTTATTGGTCTGCTGGTGGGTTATCAGTGGGGTAATATCTGGTTCGGCGTGTCTGTCGCACTGGCCATCTATATCTTTAGACATCTCTTCCATTATCGCCGCTTAGACGAATGGTTAGTTGGTGGTGGTCGTGCAGAGAAACCTTTCACTAACTTATTCTGGTCCACCATTATGGACCAGATGCTACGCTTGCTAAGTCAGTTACGCAAAGATAAAGAGCAGCTTAAATCGGATGTAGAATACTTTAAAGAGTCGTTTCAGGCGCTTGAAAGTGCGGTGGTTGTGGTTGATACCCGAGGAGCTATAGATTGGTGTAATTTGGCATCCGCTAACTTGTTAGGTATTGAGCTTGAGCGGGATAGGTCGCAGTTATTTCATAACCTTATACGCTCTCCCGAGGTCATAAACTATCTTGAATCGCAAGAATTCGATAAGCCTCTTGAAATAATTTCACCCCGTTCATTGGATGTTCGTTTAGAGGTGCAGGCCACCACATTTCGTCAAAACTATACGCTTATTTTTGCTCGTAACGTTACCGATATTTTTAAATTAGAAAACATGCGACGTGATTTTGTTGCTAACGTCTCACATGAGCTGCGAACCCCATTAACGGTTATAACTGGTTATTTAGAGACGCTTCGAGATCATGGTGAGAATTTGCCTCCAGTATGGCTTCGCGCTATTGGTCAAATGTTAGATCAGTCGCATCGCATGGACTCAATGGTGGAGGATTTGATTTGGCTATCTCGTCTTGAGGCTTTGCCTACCAATGATGACGAGATTGAGGCTGTTGACCTAAAAGCTATTCTAGCGAGCGTGGTTAATGATGCTCAGCTATCATCGCCAGATAAAACTATTGATATTGATGTTGCCATCGATAAGTTTAAAGCGATCGATGCGAGTTTTGCAGAGCCCTTACAAATAATGGGTTGTTATTTAGAGTTGCGCAGCGCGTTTGGCAACTTGGTGCAAAACGCTGCCAAATACACTGGGACTGGCGGGCTTATACAGGTGCAATGTTTTCCTCAAGGTGACAAGCTTATTGTCTGCGTTGCTGATAACGGTGCAGGTATTGACTCACTTCACCTGCCAAGGCTCACAGAGCGTTTCTACCGAGTTGATTCGAGTAGAGCAACAGAGACGGGAGGCACTGGGCTTGGATTGGCAATTGTTAAGCATATTCTGGCGCGACATGAGGCCGAATTAGACATTAGCAGTGTTGTTGGTGTAGGTAGTAAGTTCTGTTGCGTCTTTCCTTTAGCACGCCTATCAACAATCTAAGTATCTGATTTTAAATGGTTTATTAATATATTTCAGACTTTCATAAAATTGTCACATTTCTTTCATATTATGCCCTCACGCTAAAGCAGTCATTGTTCAGTCAGTTGGCTGTTAAGGTCCTTAGTAAATAAACATACTTAAATAATTTAATTCAAAATTTGTGTCTCACGAGGAAATCAACATGAAATTAGCTTCCCTAATAGCTTCGGTTGCTCTTATTGCATCAAGCAACATTAACGCCGCTAGCAATCGCGATTATATTGAAATTGTTGGTTCATCAACAGTTTACCCTTTTGCTATAGCTGTGGCTGAACGCTTCGGTAAAGGCACTAAATTTAAAACGCCAAAAATTGAGTCAACAGGCTCTGGTGGCGGCATGAAATTATTTTGTAATGGTGTTGGTGTTGCGCACCCTGATGTGACTAATTCATCACGTCGTATCAAGAAAAAGGAATTCGAATCGTGCCAGAAAAACGGTGTTACTGACATTATTGAAGTATTAATTGGCTATGATGGTATTGCTTTCGCTAACTCGAAAAAGACTGCGCAAATGTCGTTAACTCGACGCGATATATACTTAGCGTTGGCTAAAGATATCCCTAACCCTGATGGTTCAGAAACGTTTATTACTAACCCTCATAAAACTTGGAAAGACGTTAATAGCAGTTTGCCTGCAACTACTATTGAAGTGTTAGGTCCACCACCAACATCAGGTACGCGTGATGCGTTTGCTGAATTAGCACTTGAGGGCGGCTGTAAGTCATTCCCATGGGTTAAAGCATTTAAGAAAGTTGACAAAAAAGCTTATAAAGCGCGTTGTCACACTATTCGTGAAGATGGTTCTTATATCGAAGCCGGTGAAAACGATAACCTGATCGTGAATAAATTAGACGCTAACCCATCTGCTTTTGGCGTATTTGGGTTTAGCTTTCTTGATCAAAACACTGATAAAGTTCAGGGTGCTTTAGTTGAAGGTTTTGCGCCAACCTTTGAGTCGATTGCAGAAGGTGATTACAGTATCTCACGCCCTTTATACTTTTATGTTAAAAAGGCCCATATTGGTGTTGTACCCGGTATCGCAGGCTATTTGCGTGAATTCACTGCTGAAGGCACTTGGGGCGATGAAGGATATTTGACTGATCGTGGTATGATTCCTTTAGATGCGGTAAAGCGTAAAGCCGTCGGTGACGCGGTTAAAAATCAAACGTCTTTAATATTTTGATAGCGATTGAATTTAAAGTATTAAAATGTAACTCCTTTAGCTTATTGACTAGCATTTTGATCAGCTAACGGTTATAAAGGGCGGCTTTGAAAGTCGCCCTTTATTTACGACTGTTTTTTCTGTCTTGGTGACTTTTTTATTGACTTAACCCAAGCTTTACAATAGCGCCACAATAGAATTCGGTTATCGATATAGTATGCCTTTTAATACGCTTCTAACTATTTTTATCGTCGTCATTGCTTTTAGTTTTTTTGCTGGCCAGCGCAGAGCACTAAAGTTAAAAAGCGACGGCTCTACACTCCATTCGCTACCTTTTTATCACGGTACATGGCTAATTATTGTTGGTGTTTTGCCAGCCATTATTATCTTACTCCTTTGGTCTCTACTCGAAAGCGGTGTTATCCGGTCTGTTGTCCTGTCTGAGCTTCCAGCGAGCTTAATGTCAGTCTCTGCGGCAGAAAAAACACTTTTATTTAGTGAGATAGCTAATCTTGCCGATGGGCAAACAGCTTCACCCAATGCTGAGTTATTAGCCCCTGTGGCTGAGCGTTATATTTTATTGCAATCGATAAGTGGCAAACTTAAGCTCGGTCTTGCCTTGATTATTTCAGTCATCGGTTTTGGCCTAGGTTGGTTGCGTTTAAAACCTGATTTTCGCGCCCGTAATCGCTTTGAAAGTACGGTAAGAATTATTCTGATGTCTTGCGCCAGTTTGGCGATTTTGACGACAGTAGGCATCGTTTTCTCAGTTTTATTCGAAGCAATGCGGTTTTTTGACAGCGTTTCAATACTCGAATTTATCTTTGGTACCCATTGGAGTCCACAAATAGCCATTCGTGATGATCAGGTCGGCTCGTCTGGTGCTTTTGGTGCCGTACCGCTATTTGTTGGCACTATGCTTATTTCTGCTGTGGCTATGTTTGTCGCCGTGCCAATAGGTTTAATGTCAGCCATCTACTTGTCTGAATACGCCGGACCCAAATTTCGCGCCTATGCAAAACCGTTATTGGAGATTCTTGCTGGTGTACCTACGGTTGTATATGGTTTTTTCGCGGCCATTACCGTTGCTCCAATGCTGCGTGACTTCGGTGAATCTATCGGCATGAGCGTTTCATCAGAGAGTGCCTTAGCGGCTGGTTTGGTTATGGGTGTCATGATTATTCCATTTGTTTCTTCGCTTTCAGATGATGTTATCAACGCTGTGCCTCAATCGTTACGTGACGGCTCTTTTGGCCTTGGTGCTACCCAGTCAGAAACCATTCGGCGAGTGATTATTCCTGCGGCATTGCCTGGTATTGTGGGGGCTGTTTTATTGGCTGTGTCACGCGCCATTGGCGAAACTATGATTGTTGTTATGGCTGCAGGTCTTTCTGCAAACTTAACCATTAATCCGCTGGAAACAGTGACTACGGTAACCGTGCAAATTGTGACACTACTGGTGGGTGATCAAGAGTTTGATTCACCAAAAACACTGGCTGCGTTTGCCTTAGGCTTAATGTTGTTTGTTACTACGCTTTGCCTAAATGTTGTTGCTCTTTACGTGGTAAGAAAGTATCGCGAGCAGTACGATTAATTTTGTAGTTATTTAATTTGTAGCTGTTAGTTTGTAGTTGTTAATTTTTAAAGCATTTAACTGAGTTTATTTATGAGTCGTTCGACCATCGATATCGTTAATAGAAATCTTGCTAAGCGTTACGCTAGAGAAAAGCGTTTTCGTTTTTTTGGCTTTGCATCGATTATTGCTGGCTTAGCTGCGCTGTTTTTTTTAATGGTAACCATTGTTAGTAATGGCTGGGGTGCTTTTACACAGAGCTATGTAGAGCTGACTCTCGATCTTGACCCGCAGGTATTATCTATTAGCGATCCATTAGATGATGATCAATGGAGCTATGCTAACTACGCCGGCGTAATTAAAAATTCATTGCGTGAGCGCTTTCCGGATATTACTTCACGTCGAGATAAAAAACGTTTATATCGTGTTGTGAGTCCCGGCGCGAGTTATCAAGTTAACCAGTTAATGCAACAAGACCGCTCTCTGTTAGGCCAAACCGTGACGGTTTGGTTGCCGGCTGATGATGATGTTGATTCTTTGATAAAGGGGCATATTGATCGCACACGCCCTGAAAATGAACGCCGCGTTAGCGATGAGTCTCTTTTGATTATTGATGACCTAGTTAATAGCGGCCAGTTAAAGCGTAAATTTAATAATATTTTCTTTACTGCAGGTGATTCAAGTGAGCCGGAACAGGCGGGTATAAAAGGGGCGATGCTAGGTTCGTTCTTTACTCTTATTGTTGCTTTGCTACTTTCGTTTCCTATTGGTGTTGCTGCGGCTATTTACCTTGAAGAGTTCGCGCCCAAAAATGCTTGGACAGACTTTATTGAGGTCAATATCAATAACCTTGCCGCCGTGCCATCAATTGTTTTTGGTTTGCTCGGTTTGGCTGTGTTCTTAAATTGGTTTGGTTTGCCGCGCTCTGTGCCTTTAGTCGGCGGTATTGTTTTAACGTTAATGACTTTGCCAACCATTATTATTTCTAGCCGTGTTGCCTTAAAATCGGTGCCGCCTTCTATTCGTGAGGCTGCGTTAGGTCTTGGCGCGTCAAAGATGCAGACTATTTTTGACCATGTTTTACCGCTAGCTTTACCCGGTATGTTAACGGGCGGCATCATTGGCATGGCGCAGGCGCTTGGTGAAACGGCACCGTTGCTAATGATTGGTATGGTGGCGTTTATTGTTGATATACCAGGTTCATTTACCGATCCAGCTACCGTGTTGCCGGTGCAAATATTCCTTTGGTCTGATAGCCCTGAGCGTGCCTTTGTTGAGCGAACCTCGGGTGCGATCATGGTATTATTGATGTTCTTGATTCTAATGAACTCGATTGCTGTTCTGCTGCGGAAACGTTTTGAGCGTCGTTGGTAGTTTTTAATCTGTTTAACACTATTGCTTAACGAGCCATATGGCTCAAAGTCGTATAAAGAGATAATGTATGAGTACAATTACAGTTGATTCCAACATAAGCGCTGAGAAAAGTCAGATTGCTGATGTTTCAAGCGGTGGCTTAGATAGCTCACGCGATTATCGTCAGACAGTCGGTAAGATTGAAGTGGCTGATACTAAAATGTCGATGCGCGATGTGAACGTTTCATATGGTGATAAGCAGGCTGTTTTCGGTGTTGATTTAGATATTGCCAAAAATGAAGTGATTGCGATGATTGGTCCTTCAGGCTGTGGTAAGTCGACGTTTTTACGTTGTATGAACCGAATGAATGATACGATTGAAGGCTGTGTTGTTTCGGGCTCTTTAAAGCTTGATGATCAAGATATTTATGATCCTAAATTGGATGTTGTGCCGTTACGAGCACGAGTAGGAATGGTATTTCAGAAGCCGAATCCTTTTCCTAAATCCATTTATGATAATGTTGCTTACGGCCCACAAATTCATGGTTTGGCTAACAGTAAAGTTGAGCTTGATGAAATTGTTGAAAATAGCTTAAGAAAAGCTGGCCTCTGGAATGAAGCAAAGGATCGTCTTGATCAGCCGGGCACCGGTTTGTCAGGTGGCCAGCAGCAGCGTTTATGTATAGCAAGAACGATTGCCGTTAGCCCCGAAGTTATCTTAATGGATGAGCCATGTTCAGCATTGGATCCTATTGCTACTGCGCGCATAGAAGAGTTAATCGATGAGTTAAGTGCCAACTTTACTATCGCTATTGTGACGCACTCTATGCAACAGGCAGCTCGTGTTTCGCACCGTACTGCTTATTTTCACCTAGGTTATTTAGTTGAGATTGGCGATACGGATGATATCTTTACCAATCCACGACATCGTCTTACAGAAGACTATATTACAGGTCGCTTCGGTTAAGCCAACAGATAAGGATTAATAGCAATGCCCACTAAAAAAACCTCACAGCATATTTCACAGCGTTATGACGATGAGCTTGCCGCGGTTAAAAGCCAGCTATTTGAAATGGGTGGCATAGTTGAAAAACAAGTCACCGATGCTATTAAAGCTTTGCTGGAAGTGGATAGTGAGTTGGCCGAGCGCGTTGTTCTTGACGATGCTCGTATCAATGATATGGAAGTGGCAGTGGATGAAGATTGTGGTTTAATTCTTGCCCGCCGACAGCCAGCGGCAAGAGACCTTCGCTTAGTATTAACTATTATTAAAACTACAACTGACCTTGAACGTATTGGCGATGAAGCCAGAAAAATGGCTAAGCAAGCGATTACCTTGGCTGAAGAGGGCAAGGCACCCAGAGGTTATGTTGAGATACGTCATATTGGCGAGCATGTTGCGAAAATGCTTTCTCAGTCTCTCGATTGTCTTGCTCGTCAAGATGTTGAGTTAGCGCTTAAAGTGGCGCAAGAAGATAAAGCGGTTGACCTTGAGTATGCCTCTGCGATTCGAGAAATGATGACCTATATGATGGAAGATCCACGCAGTATTTCACGCGTTATGAGTATTATGTGGTCGTTGCGTGCGCTTGAGCGTATTGGTGACCATGCGCGTAATATTGCCGAGCATGTTATCTATTTAGTTAAAGGTGATGATGTTCGTCACGTTGGATTAAAGCAAATGGCAAAAACTGTTCATGATAAATAGTCGATAATGGCTTTTATTCAATGCTTCTAAAGCGGTTTTCTATTTATGCTATTTTTCGTTAGTTAATCTTTTCTTATTTCGGCTTACGGTTTACTTTACCATTTTAAATAACGCCATAAAGCGCAATTGCTTTATGGCGTTTTTGGTTGCGGGCAAAAAGTCTTGGTTTAAACTTAACTACAAATCTAACTACAAATCTAACTACAAATCTAACTACAAATCTAACTACAAATCTAACTACAAATCTAACTACAAATCTAACTACAAACTTAAAAACAACTTAACTAAAGACACCCTTAAAGAAGAAGAAGAATAATATTGCCAAGCCAGCACCAGCGGGCAGGGTAATTAACCATGACATAAATATAGTGCTCACTACGCGAAGATTTAACGCGCCAATGCCTCGCGCCAAGCCCACACCGAGTACCGCTCCCACTAAAGTATGCGTTGTTGAAATAGGTAAGCCAGTAGCCGATGCAAGTACGACGGTAGTCGCCGCACCTAGTTCAGCAGCAAAACCTCTGCTGGGAGTTAACTCTGTAATTTTTCTGCCTATGGTAGCCATAACTTTAAAACCATAAGTCGCCAAACCTAAGACAATACCGCCACCACCTAATAAAAGTATCCAAGGTGGCATGGCTGATTTAGCGACAACATCGCCACCACTACTAATAACACCTACAACAGCCGCAATAGGACCAACGGCATTGGCGACATCATTCGAGCCATGAGCAAAGGCCATTGCGCAAGCGGTAAATACCATTAACACAGCGAATATTTTTTCTACATTCGCAAAGCGATTAGCGGAAAAGTCGATAGGCGTATCTTTAATACCCTTTAAAAAGTATTTGCCGATTAATGCAACGATAATACCTAGGACAATGGCGGCAGGAATAGCATTGGCAAACTTGGATTCAAAGCCAAAATCTAATTCGATACCAACATGTTTTAAGCCCTTAAGTAGCGTTACCATGGCAATCATAAAGCCCACGGCAAACATATAAATAGGCACGTATTTTTTTGCGTTAGCGAAAGGGTCTTTAGTGTCTAAGATTAATCGCTGGACACTCATAAATAGCCAATAAGAAATAGTCCCTGCCATTACTGGCGAAACAACCCAGCTAGCTACAATTTTCCCGACCTTTGGCCAAGCTACTGCATCGACGCCAATACCGACCGCTGCAAAACCAACTAAGGCACCGACAATAGAGTGGGTTGTCGAAACAGGCCAGCCTTTCATGCTAGCTATAAATAACCAGGTTCCAGCAGCAAGTAGGGCAGACATCATGCCGTAGACTAGAAGCTGTGGTGAATCCGTTAGAATGGCAGGGTCAATAATGCCTTTACGAATGGTTGATGTGACTTCACCGCCTGCTAAATAGGCACCGGCAAATTCAAATATCATAGCGATAATAATCGCTTGTTTAACCGTAATGGCTTTTGAGCCGACAGATGTGCCCATCGCATTAGCGACATCGTTAGCACCAACGCCCCACGCCATAAACAAACCAAAACAACAAGTCAGGATTAAAAGTAAGTGACCGTGCTGAGCAATAATATCCATAAACAACGACCTATCATATGAACAAATTAGATTAAAAGAATTTAGTTTTATTAATTATTATTGTTAACTAGCAATCAGTAACTGCATGCGTGAGCCAACTTTTTGAGCGCGATCTGCGAGCTCGCCAATGCCATCGATAATGCGGTATAGAAACATAACATCGATGGGAGAGAGTTTGCTTTCTAGCTTAAAGAGCTTTGCACGAACAGCTATTTGCAGCTTATCATTTTTATTTTCGAGGTCATCGAGTTCTTCAATGAGGCCTTCTACTAAAATAAGTTCGCGCCCTCTAAAGCCCGTTGATAGCAATTCATCCATTTCATTAATAGCTTTGAGTGCCTGTGCTGATGTAGCGACAGCGGTTTCTGCATATTCAAGAATAATTTCGGCCATGGATTCAGGAATAACCATTTTTCGGCCCATCATAATGCCGCTAATGTCTTTAGTGCAGTTAGCGATTTTATCTTGTCGGCCAATAAGGTCGAGCATGTCCGAACGATGGACAGGCATTAATAAGTTCTTAGGCAGATTTAGACGTAAATCTTTTTTGATTTTATCGGCTTTAGCTTCGAGCTTAGAGATAGTGCTTCGAATTTGCTTGGCTGTAGCCCAGTCATCTTGCAGGCTGGCTTCTATAAACGGAATTAGCTGTTGGGCGCATTCATGTACGCGGGCCATATGAGTTTGGATGGGGCGTATAGGTGATTGACCAAATAGATTGGAAAAGGGGTTGCCTGCCATAATTATCTCTCTCTTGCTTTATAATCGTGTAATTACGCTTAGGCTGGCAATTATAGATATTCTGTCGGCCGCGTACAGCCTTTATTACATTTTTATGACAGTTAGGGGCTGCCCTTATTGGGCGTTTATTGATCTATTTGTTGTTGAGAATTAAGGGTTCTGACTGCGTAAGTGAGTTGGTCGAGAATAAATACTTATTCCAACATTTTAGTATAAGCTTTGTTAATGAATACTTTGTAGCTTGAAATGATTCTTTTTAACGGCTGGGTCTATTCAGCATTACTAGATATGATGCATTATTGTTAATAGGGTGCCACACTCATAGAGCCTTAAGGCTCGTTTAATGCTCGATTTTATAACGAGTGCTAATAAAAAATTATTTTCGCCTTATCTTTTTATTCGTTTAAGATGAGACTTTCCTTTTATTGATTGAGTAATAAAATTTTGCAGTTTAGAAAAGATATAAATGGACTAAGAGCCATTGCAGTTATAGCTGTCGTACTTTTTCATTTTAATGCATCTTGGATGCCCGGTGGCTTTGCTGGTGTAGATGTGTTTTTTGTTATTTCCGGTTTCTTAATGACAGGAATAATATTTAGGGGCATAGAACAAGAAAACTTTTCTATTTTAAGATTTTATCTGGCTCGTGCCGACAGGATTATTCCTGCTCTCGCCGCGCTCTGTTTTGTCATCCTCGTTTTTGGTTATTTCTTTTTGACACCATGGGATTATAAGACGGTTGGTCGTGATATCGCGACAAGTATGTTTTTTGTCAGTAGCATTATGTTTAGTTTAGCCGGAGGATATTTTGATACTGGCGATAATTTTTTATTACATACTTGGTCTCTGTCGACTGAATGGCAGTTTTATATAATATATCCGCTGCTGCTAGTAATTATGCGGAAGTTCATGCCTCTAAAAGCGCTCAAAATAACTGTCTTATTCGTGATGGTTTTGGGCTTTATATTTAGCGCTATAGCAACTTCTATATGGCCTACTGGCTCATATTATTTATTGCCTATGAGAGCGTGGGAAATGATGTTGGGTGGGGTCGCATACCTTTATCCTTTCACTGTTCGAGAGAAATATAAAAAACTAATTGAAATTACTGGCATATTGCTAATTGTTTGTTCATATTTTCTAGTATCAAAAGAAAACCCGTGGCCTGGTTATTTAGCAATGTTTCCAGTGCTTGGCACTTTTTTTATTATTCAATCTCAGCGGAATAATAGCTTTTTTACGAGTAATGCTTTATTTCAGAGAATAGGTATTTGGTCTTATTCTATTTATCTTTGGCATTGGCCTATAGCTGTGTCATTTAGTTACTATGCTATCAATGAAAAGTACAAAATCATTGGCATTGTACTTTCTATATTTATTGGCTATTTAAGCTACTACTTCATTGAGAGTAAAGTCAGAAAGAGCTCATCATTAATAAAAGGGTTACTTAAGTATTCTGTCATGGTATTTTTATTTGCTGTGGTGGGAAGTCTTATATTTAAAACTCAGGGTCTTGTACAAAGAGAGAGTCTCGTGTCGAATCCACTGATACAAGGCGGAACCATGAATGACTATCGGATTAGAGACGGTGTATCGATTTTAAATTCACAAGAAAAATATGACTATATCCTTATCGGTGATAGCTACTCTAACCATTATGTTCGTGGGATTATGCACGCAGGCTCTAAGGTCAAGCACTCTTGGTACCCAACTTGTTTGTCTTTCCCTAATTCAGTGTCTACAAGAAGTGGTATGTTTCTTAACATTGCAGAGGATTGCAAAAACAATTACCTGTTAGGTTTAAGCGAACACGCGAAAACAATAATAGCTCAGAGTTGGGATAGAGCAGAAGAGGGAAGTCTGGAATGTAAAAATAAGAAATGCAATCTAACAGGATCTTATTCCATAGACTTAAAGGCGCAATTAAAAGAATTGTTTGAGTTTTATAGTAGTAATAAACATATCTATTTAATTGGCGAGCTACCAAAGGCTAGTACCAATAAAATAATGCAATGTTTAAAAACCAATCGGTTATTGGGATTAGGTCTAAAGTGTGAGCAGCAAGCTGAACATAAAGAATCGGTGGCTAATATAAATAGCATATTAAATGATACTGCATCAGCTTATGACAATGTTACTTTTATAGATCCGGTAAAAGCCATTTGTATTGATAATCTATGTAATTACTCTGTCAATGGTAAGTCTATATTTATGCCTGATGCGGGGCATTTATCAGGGTTTGGTTCCGAGCTTGTGTGGAATTATATTATCAATGAAATCAAAGGATTTAATGAATAAGTTTATGGTGTGTAATTTAGATAAAAAAAAGAGGGCGATTAAGCCCTCTCAAAAACACTATAAATAAAAGAATATAAATTAACAATTAAAACTTAATTTCATAACCTAATGCAAAAGTATTGGCATCAGTGGTAACGCCGTCATCTGCTTCAACTTTTGCGTAATAGCTAAAGATTTTAGACTTTTTACCTAGCTTGTAATCAACACCAACTGCTGTTTGTGTGATCTCTTTTGTTTCGTCATCTGATTCAGCATACTGTCCTTTAAGGATAAGGCCATTCGATAACTTATACTCGCCGCTAAGTACAAAGCCGTCTTCATCATTGCTGCCTTCATCGGCAACTTGATAGAGTGCGCCAAGCTTGAATCCATCACCTTTATACTCACCAACTAAGCGAGTTAACGATTCAACACTGCTGTCAATCGTTTCGCCGTCGTCATGTGCAACAGTAAACGAATAACCGTTAGCTTTGTAGGATATAGCAGCTGAAACACCGTCTGTAACATCACCGTTATCTTCTTCACCTGGAACAAAGGCTACAGTCGCTGATAAGCCATTCATTTTTGGTGTTGTATACATAATGATATTTTTAGCGCGGTTTTCACCTTGAATAACATTTTTGATGTCGCCCAATACTAAATCATTAAAGCGATCAATTTTTCCTTGCGCTAATTTAGTAGGGGTGTCGTGGTTACCTGCAATGATAGTACCAAAGCCACCTTGAAAACCGGCATAAATATTACGCTGCTTAAATTCGCTATTACTATCTTCTTTTCCATCATCGCCATCATCAATAAAAGTTTCATATTCAAACTTATAAATAGCTTTAATTGAATCCGAAGCATCAAAAGAACCTTTAATACCAAAGCGTGATG
>Ga0209406_1000396_pt1 | contig 35058 bp, 33 predicted proteins | sample COGITO_mtgs_1204_FD_184808 | JGI IMG/M metagenome (GOLD analysis project Ga0209406, IMG submission 184808) | Pelagic marine microbial communities from North Sea - COGITO_mtgs_120426 (SPAdes) (version 2) | ecosystem: Environmental > Aquatic > Marine > Epipelagic ... | reverse complement strand
CAAATTGGGGGTGTCGTAAGCGTTTCGCCAGTAAGTGCACGCAGTATTGGTTTAGCATTTTTCATGGTAGGTCGATTTCAATTGCCTGCGTATATGTCAAGCTTGCTTCTCTTGAAAGCTGCGTCTTGCCGCAGTAAACGGAAAGCATGAAACAAACGCCACTTACTTCACTCAAGATTGGGTCCCGTGGGTCTCCTCTTGCTCTGGCGCAAGCGGTTGAGGTACGTGCAAGGCTCATGAATTTCTGGAAATTGCCTGAAAGGGCATTTGAAATTGTAGTGATCCAAACCGCGGGTGATAGAATCCAAGACCGACCGCTGAGGCTAGTTGGGGGTAAAGGGCTTTTTGTTCGAGAAATTGAGGATAGGCTTCTGGATGGCAGCATTGATATAGCCGTGCACTCCATGAAAGACATGCCAACAGTTCAGCCGGATGGCTTGTTACTTGATACTTATCTTTCGCGTGAGGATGTCCGTGATGCTTTTATCTCGAATACCGCTAAGACAATTACAGATTTGCCAACGGGTTGTAGAGTAGGGACATCAAGCCTGCGCCGCCGAGCACAGTTGTTACATATCCGGCCAGATCTTGAAGTGGTCGAATTTCGAGGCAACGTGCAGACGCGTCTGAAAAAACTTACAGACGGAGTTGCTGACTGTACTTTCTTGGCGATGGCAGGCCTCAATCGCTTAGACATGTCAAATATCGCAACAATGGCAATTGAACCGAGCTTAATGTTACCCGCAGTAGCGCAGGGAGCTATTGGTATTGAGCGTCGTGAGAGTGATAAGGTTGCTGCCAAGTTTTTGGAGCCAATTCACCATATTGAAACAGGGCAAAGACTTGTAGCTGAACGAGCTTTTCTCAAAGAACTGGACGGGTCCTGCGAAACGCCAATCGCAGGTTTGGCTGTTTTGAATGGTACAGAACTGTTTTTGCGGGGTGAGGTTCTCAGGCCAGATGGCACTGAAAAATTAGCTGGAGAACGCCGTGGGTCTATTACAGACGCCACTGAGATGGCTCTGGATTTGGCGAGAGACTTACATTCGCAGGCAGGCCCAGAGTTTTTTACCTGGGTCTAGTCTGGGTATACTTTGCCTGGGTTCATTAAGTTTTTGGGATCAAACGCTGTTTTAATGGCAGACATCATCTCTAATGCGATTGGGTCTTTTCTTCGTGCCATTGAACTTTTCTTTGAAAGGCCAATGCCATGTTCAGCAGAAAAGCTCCCATTTAGTGCCAATACCACATCTTCGATAGCCTCTGTTATGGGTTCTTTTAACAGGCCACTGCTATCAGAAGGGTAAAAAGTATAGTGTAAATTTCCATCTCCCAAGTGTGAGATGTAAAGTTCCTCTCCGGTAGGATCAATTGCTTTTAACCGAGAAGATACCTGCTTCAAAAATGTTGGCACATTATCCAGGGGAACAGCAATGTCGGTCTCGATAGAGCCAGCAATTCCCAGCGTTATTTCAGCCGCAGATTCACGACGTTCCCACATGGTACGTCTTTGACTTTCGTTTTGTGCAATAACTGCATCCTGAGCGCTACCGTCTTCGATCATATCCATCAGGGCAGTCTCTATTATTGAGTGTAATTTTGGTGTGCCGTCGTCGCCTTGTTCAAGGTCGGATGCACGGGTGGTGGCCACTTCAAGCAGGATATTAACGTCATGGGGTTCAGAAAATGGTTCTGAGGAACCTTCCTTTTTCTCTAGGTGGCGCTCAATGTAGCGACGTGGCATAAATTCAAATGCTTCTACACTCCCACCGGTTTCATTTTGCAGCCGGTTTAGCAGCGAGAGTGACTCTGTTAGATTTTTCAAGCCAACCATTGCCGTCACATAAGCCAATGGCTTGGGATGCAAACGTAAAACTGTTGCGGTAATAATGCCTAATGTGCCTTCAGCTCCGATAAAAATATTTTTTAAGTTGAGTCCTGTGTTGTCTTTTCGTAATTCAGACATCAGGTTCATGACCCGCCCATCAGCCAGCACAACCTCTATTCCAAGGCAAAGATCACGCGTGTTCCCATAGCGCAGCACATTGGAGCCACCTGCGTTGGTGGATAGATTTCCTCCAATCATAGCAGAACCACGTGCGCCAAAAAGTAATGGGAAAACTAGGTCATGTTCGTCTACTGCCTGGTGAATTTTTTCAAGGATGGCACCACTTTCCACGATTGCGACTTTGGCGTTAGGTTTGATCTCTCGAATGGCATTCATCCGATCTAGACTAATCATTATAGAGTCTTGCGCTTTAGTGCCTCCAGCTAGGCCTGTGTTTCCTCCTACGGGCACCATTGCCACACCCTGGGCACAGCAGAGACGAGCGATATCCTGTACCTGAGGGGTGCTAGCTGGACGAACAACGGCTAATGGCTGCCAATGATAGGAGTTTGTCCAATCACGGGTCCAGGGTTCGGTATCTTTCCCAGTTTTGACGTATTGTTCACCCAAACTGGCGCGCAGTTGATCTAAAAGTTCCATAAATAAATTTAATCTTTACTAATGCGATAGTGCAAGCCAGTTTATTACTTGACGAGTTACACAGCATTCCCTATCCCGATCCCGCAGTGGCGGTATAGCTCAGTTGGTTAGAGCAGCGGAATCATAATCCGCGTGTCCGGGGTTCAAATCCCTGTACCGCCACCAAAATATAAAATTTTTTATTTTAGTATACTCAAACTTAGGGGCGTGCATGCAAGGTAAAGCAGATTAATGGAACCTGTATACCAATTTTGTTTCCATAGGGTAATTTAGAAAAATACTTAAACCTAATCTATTTTTAAAAAATATTAGCTGGGTTAGATATTAGGCTATATCCAAGTAATATTTTTAATATCTGAAACAGCTTGAGCAGAGTGGTTGTTCGAGGCGGTAACCTGGAATTTTTGGAGGTGTCGGCATAGCTTGTGCCTTGTAATTTTACATCGAAATCGGGGGTAGGGTATTCACAAACTGCGTTGATTTACGCCACGCAGTTTTTCTGCATGGGCAAAAATGTTTTAAAACCTTGACGGTGAAGGTTTCGTTTTGCTAATTTCCCGTTTTTGGCTTGAATTGTATCAGAAACCGTTTTGTAGCCATAGCGCGTTCTCGGTGTTGATACAGCCGTTCAATTTTGAAAAAGTATAGTGAAGAAAAATTTTTGGTGGGAGAAATATATTCAAAATATGGGCGCCATCTCTATGTTTTCAAAAGTCATTAATTTTTTTTACAAAACAATAAATATATGATAAATATTTTTCTTTGGGGAAATATTAGTCTGATGATGATATCATCTTTCAGTAAATTTTCACTTGAAAACCAATATATAAAAATGTATGTTCAAAAATGAGCACTAATGAATATTTTGGACAAACACATGCAGTATTTGGATGCTGAGCATCGCGTTATAGCGAGGCTTTGTGCGGTAGCCGTTGTGAGGGTTGATTTTGGCTAGCCGTCGCGAACAGCATCAAGAAGATGTGCGTCTGCGTGTAATGCGCTTAATTGATGAGAATTCCAAAATGTCTTCCCGTCAGATCGCTGATAAAGTTGGGATCGCTAACGGGTCTGCCTATTACGTTTTGACTGCTTTGGTTAAAAAGGGTTTTGTGAAGCTTGGAAACTTTAAAAACAGTCATCGCAAGGGTCAATATGCTTATTTGCTAACGCCAAAGGGAATTCAAGAAAAGTCTCTGCTAACCCATCGGTTTATAGGCCGTAAACGGCAGGAATTCGATGCTTTACGTGCTGAAATTGAGTCTCTTGAGGAAGAGGTGGGCTCAGCTAAGGATCTGAGTTCGTCTGCGAGTAGTATTAAGTGACACAAAAAACACTAACATGTTTCAAGGCCTATGACATCCGCGGCGAAATCAACGTGAATATTGATGAAGATGTTGCCTATCGTGTAGGTCGCGCCGTCGCGCAGCATTTTAGGGCAGATTCTGTGGTTGTTGGGTTTGATGCCCGCGAAACCAGCCCATCATTCGCAGATGCAGTTACACGTGGGATCTGCGACGCAGGATCTGACGCATTAACAATCGGTCAGGCAGGGACTGAGGAAATGTATTGGGCTGTGACTGAATTTGGTGCCTCTGCGGGGATTGAAGTCACCGCCTCGCACAATCCAATAAATTATAACGGAATGAAGATTGTGAAATTGGGCTCGCAGCCTTTGGATGACACGAGCGACTTTCAGGTGATCAAGGTGCTGGCTGGATCTGTGGATTGGTCGGCGGCATCGCGCACTGGAGACGTGATTGACAAATCCGTTGAAGCGCGTGCCAAATATGTTGAAAAGGTTTTAAGTTTTATTGATGTGGACGGGTTGCGCCCACTTAAGGTTGTCGTGAACAGCGGGAATGGCGCGGCGGGCCCAACGTTTGATGCGATTGCTGCGCGCTTGGCAGATTTGGGCGCACCCATAGAGTTTATCCGTGTGCATCATGACCCTGACCATACGTTCCCAAATGGCATTCCCAATCCTCTGCTACCCGAAAATCATGCCGCGACTACGGATTTTGTGCGAGCGCACAGCGCGGACATGGGGGTTGCCTTTGACGGGGACTTTGATCGCTGTTTCTTTTTTGATGAGGTGGGTCAGTTTGTGCCAGGTGAATATGTGGTTGGACTTTTAGCCTCCATTTTTTTGGATCAAGAGCAGGGTGGCAAAATTGTCCACGACCCGCGTGTTATTTGGAATACGCAAGATATTGTTGCGGAAAAAGACGGTGTTGCCGTGCCATCCAAAACGGGCCACGCCTTTATTAAGCAAACAATGCGGGACCATCATGCGGTTTATGGCGGTGAGATGTCAGCGCACCATTACTTTCGTGATTTTGCCTATTGCGATAGTGGAATGATTCCTTGGCTGTTGGTGGCCGAGTTGGTCTCTAAATCGGGCCGTAGTTTGGGTGATTGGGTGCGCGCGCGCTTTGAAAAGTTTCCAAGCAGTGGCGAGCGTAACTTCAGAGTTGCCAACGCTGATGCGGCAATAGACGCTGTGTTGGCCGAACATCAAGACGGTGCCTCGCTGGATGACTTGGACGGCGTGAGCCTCGCCTTCGCCGACTGGCGTTTCAATCTGCGTAAATCGAACACAGAACCGTTGGTGCGTCTGAATGTTGAGACCAGTGGTGATGCGGGTGGCATTGAGGCACGCGTTGCTGCGATTTGCGAAAAGCTATTGGGATGAACGACTTGGGGCCTCCAATAATGAGGGTTATGGGGAAAAATAAATGGAGTTTTTGGAGACTATAAAAAAGGAGTGAATTCGCGGCTCCTATAGTTAAGAAGCGCAATCCTTTTATTTAAATTTTTTTATTACATTTCTAATCTTTCCTTGCCTTTGGCGGAAATGCATGGGGTGATTTGAGGTAAAGTTTCTGGATGAGATTGGTTTAGAAAATGCATGATTCCAAGGTAACGTTGGAGGGGTAGGCGACACTGCCCAGGGGCGTGCGGGCTGCCCTAAAATTGGTGTGGGTGACACGCTACGTGGTGTCTGGTGGCGAAGTTCGGATCCTGAGGGCGCGGTCATTAGCGGGGCCTATCCAGAATGTTGAAAAGACCAAGTCAATCGCCCGTATCTGTCGAGGCGATGTATGATGCTATTGCCAAAGGTGCGACATCATAGCCATGCCTATTGCTCTCAACACAAATGTCCTCGTGCGGTATTTTACACAGGATAACGTGGAGCACGTTCGAAATTGCGCGGGACGTTATATATCGCTGTAGCGCCGCGCGGCCCGCCTTTATTTGCCGAGAAGGCTTGGTGGAATTACTTTGGGTACTTTGGACAGTTATGATAAGGTTTTTGCAGACTAAAAACAATTAGTTTTATTTTTTTGTGAAATTGTTATTGGATTGGCCTAGACAAGCTTTCTCAAAGACGGGTTTGCCAGTAAGATTATTAAAAATAAGACAATGGAAGGTGAAACATGACAGTTTTAAGTTTAATTGGCCGTAAAACTGACTTATTTGTTGATGATATGGCAAACCATCAATCTGAGTTGTATAGTGTTGTTTCGAATAGCCGTTTTCTAGTTTTAGGTGGTGCAGGCTCAATTGGACAAGCAGTCACAAAAGAAATATTCAAACGCAGTCCCAAAAGATTACATGTTGTAGATATTAGCGAGAATAACATGGTTGAATTGGTTAGGGATATCCGCAGCTCATTTGGCTATATTAACGGCGATTTTCAAACATTTGCATTAGACATTGGATCTGTTGAATACGATGTTTTTATAAAGTCAAATGTAGGTTATGATTATATCTTGAATCTATCGGCTTTGAAGCATGTACGGAGCGAGAAAGATCCCTATACTTTAATGCGAATGATTGATGTAAATATCTTCAACACTGAAAAAACGCTTCAACACGCAATCGATTATAATATAAAAAAATATTTTTGTGTTTCGACGGACAAGGCTGCCAACCCGGTCAATATGATGGGTGCCTCAAAGCGGATTATGGAGATGTTCGTAATGCGTGGAAGCGAAAAAGTTGATATATCAATGGCACGTTTTGCAAACGTTGCTTTTTCGGATGGTTCTTTGCTCCATAGTTTCAATCAGAGACTTGATAAACTTCAGCCAATTGTTGCGCCAAGTGATGTTCTACGCTACTTTTTAACCCCTCAAGAAGCTGGGGAGCTATGTCTTATGTCTTGTATTTTTGGAGAAAACCGGGACATTTTTTTTCCAAAGCTCAATGAAGCGTTACATCTCACATCTTTTGCTGACATAGCCACAAAGTACTTGAAGGAAAAGGGTTATGAGCCTGTTGTTTTTGCTAGCGAAGATGAAGCCAGGAAACAAGCTGCAGTTCTCCCTTCGCAAGGTAAATGGCCTTGCCTTTTCACCAAAAGTGACACCACGGGTGAAAAAGATTTTGAAGAGTTTTTTACTAAGGACGAGGCGTTAGATTTAGACAGTTTCGAAGGTGTGGGGATCATAAAAAGCGGTTCCACCTTTGATATTCAGAAATTACTCAAGTTTGAAGCCCGCATCAACACTATGAAACTTGACATGGCCTGGAATAAGCGTGAACTGGTTGAACTGTTTTGTGAAATTATTGCAGATTTTGGGCACAAAGAGACTGGAAAATATCTTGACGGTAAAATGTAGATTGGTGCCAAAATCCGATTTTACCTTCATATTATTGCGAATAATTCTTATTTTTGTTTACTAATAGTTGGGCTAACAAAAAATTTGAAATGTGAAGTCATTGGTGTTTGGCTCTCCTTGAAAAGGGCTTTGCATGATTTTGGTGCCCTCACATTAAAAAATAAACTTTTGGCGGGAATTTAATATTGTCACAAATTTTGAAAATTGGATATTTTGCAGATGGCCCCTGGTCTCACAATGCATTAGACAAAATTTTAATGGATGATCAAATGTCTGTGCAGTTTATTTGCGCGCGCTTTGAAAATCCGGATTCAGTTCTGCAAAAAAAGGCTAGTATAAATGACATTCCTTTCTTTGTTGAAAAGAATGTCAACTCTGATAATTTTTTGGACTTAATAAATAAGTTTGGCTGCAATGTACTCGTATCGATGTCTTTTAATCAAATATTTAAAAAATCGATATTGTCGCTTGCTCCAATGGGGATAATAAATTGTCATGCTGGAAAGCTCCCCTTCTACAGGGGGCGCAATATTTTAAATTGGGCACTTATAAATGATGAGCAGGAGTTCGGTGTTACAGTCCACTATGTGGATGAGGGAATTGATACTGGCGACATAATACTTCAAGAAACTTATCCAATTACTGACAACGACAACTACTTAAGCCTACTGAATAGATCTCATAGCCACTGCGCTAACGTACTTTATAGTGCATTGCAAAAATTGGTTACTGGAAATAGTTTGAGGCAGAAACAGTCTGATATCCACCCATTCGGTTTTTATTGCAGTCAGCGAAAAGAAGGTGATGAAATTTTAAATTGGAACAAGCCCTCGCGTCAGATTTTTAATTTCGTTCGGGCGATCTGTGATCCTGGCCCTCAAGCCAGGAGTTTGATTAATGATGTTGAGGTGAAAATTAATAAGGTAGATTTCATTCATGATGCTTCAAGTTACATCGGAAAACCAGGAGCTATATTGCAGAGGGATATCAATGGCTTCATTGTCAAAACTTCAGACTCGTTTGTAAGGGTTGTTGACTGGTCGTCCAGTGTTAGACTAAAGGTTGGAGATGTGTTTGTATGAGTATTGTAATAATTGCCGAGGCAGGTGTAAATCATAACGGAAGCATAGAACTTGCGAAAAATTTAATTGATAAAGCGGCAGGTGCAGGTGCAGATTATGTAAAATTTCAAACTTTTACAGCTGAGAGTATGCTAGTACGAGATGCTCCAAAGGCTGAATATCAAATGAAAGGTGATGGCGCTGCTGAAACACAATTTGATATGATAAAAAGACTTGAGTTGAGTGCCTCTGCGCACGAAACTTTGATCGATTATTGCAAGCAGAAAAGTATTGGCTTTCTTTCCACAGCTTTTGATATTGAAAGTGTCAAATATCTGCGTAGTCACGGGGCTCGGTATCTCAAAATACCATCAGGTGAGATAACTAATTTACCTTTTTTGAAGTTCATAGGTAAATGTAATGATGACGTTATCTTGTCCACGGGCATGGCATCGTTGTCAGATGTTGAGCAAGCATTAGAGGTTCTTGAGGTGGCTGGTACTCCACGGAAACGTGTGACTGTATTGCATTGTACAACGCAATATCCGACACCAATGGAAGACGTGAATTTGCGGGCGATGACGACTATTGGAAAAGCGTTCGGTGTAAGGGTAGGTTATTCGGATCACACCATAGGCATAGAGGTAGCAATTGCAGCGGCTGCCTTAGGAGCGACAATAATTGAAAAACATTTTACGCTGGACCGTAAAATGCTGGGACCAGATCATTCCGCCAGTTTGGAGCCAGATGAGTTGATTAAAATGGTTCAGGGCATTCGAAATATTGAACAGGCTCTTGGTGATGGTATCAAACGAATAAGTCCCAGCGAATTAAAGAATAAATCTGTAGCGCGTAAGTCTATTGTTGCTGCCCGCGCTATAAGGGCAGGTGAAGCATTTAGTGAAGCAAACCTGACAGTAAAACGCCCGGGCACAGGTCTGTCTCCTATGCTTTGGGAGGAAGTTATTGTGCGCCTTGCCAGTCGGGATTTTGATGCGGAAGATTTGATTACCCTATGAACCGAAAAATATGCATTGTAACTGGTACACGCGCTGAATTTGGCCTGCTAAGATGCCTTATGGAGCTGACCAAAGGGCACCCAACATTAACGCTTCAGATTATAGCTACGGGTATGCACCTTTCACCTGATTTTGGTTCTACCTATAAAGAAATTGAAGATTCTGGTTTTAAAATAGATGCTAAGGTGGAAATGTTACTTAGTGGAGATACTAGTTCAGCTGTTACTAAATCTATGGGCTTAGGGATGATCGGCTTTTCGGATGCTTTTGAGCGTCTTTCACCAGACATACTCGTTGTGTTGGGTGATCGTTTTGAAATATTTTCTGCAACATCAGCGGCCATGATTGCTAATATTCCAGTAGCGCACCTGCATGGGGGTGAAACTACTGAGGGTGCATTTGATGAGGCTATTCGACACTCAATTTCAAAAATGTCTCATCTTCACTTTGTAGCAGCAAAAGAATATCGACAACGCGTAATTCAGTTAGGCGAGCATCCAGAACGAGTATTTGATGTAGGAGGAATGGGTGTTGACGCTATTAAGCGCATCAAACTAATGAGTACTGAAGAACTTCAGACTGCTCTTGGAATAAAGCTTGGTGTAAGAAATCTACTGATTACTTTTCACCCGGTTACACTTGAAAGTAGAGATAGCTCAATTGCTCACATGAAAGAATTGTTAAAGGCATTGAGTCGATTACAAGATACCACGCTTATTTTCACCATGCCGAATGCAGATTCCGGCAGAGGTGAACTTGGAAATCTAGTAACGGATTACGTAGATTCACATCCAAATGCGAGTGTGTATAAATCACTTGGACAGTACCGCTACCTATCATGTTTAGCGCATGTAGATGGCGTGGTTGGAAATTCATCAAGTGGATTGCTTGAGGCCCCATCATTTAAGATCGGTACAATCAATATTGGTGATCGGCAAAAGGGACGACTAAGAGCACAGAGCGTAATCGATTGTGAGCCAATAAGTGAATCTATTATTACTGGACTGAAAACTCTTTATTCGGCTGAATTCCAGGACAATCTAAAAGTAGTTCAAAGCCCGTATGGAGAAGGCAATTCAAGTGAGTTTATAGTTAAAGTGCTATCTGAATGTAATCTTCAAGATATTTGTAAAAAGGAGTTCTACGATTTACATCCACATATTGAAGATAAGAATTTGGGTGACACATGTTAAACTGGACTAGTGTAGTTGTTTTCACTGACTGTAGTCTTGAAAAAGCGATTTCCAAGTTGGAGCAATGTGGTTCGCGGATCCTTCTTGTTACAGACCAAAAATATAAGTTATTAGGAACACTCACAGATGGCGATGTGCGTAGAGCAATTCTGGGTCATGCATCACTGGAATCGCTAGTTACACAGCATATGAATTCTGATCCTAGAAAGGGGGAGCTGTCCTGGAACTCAGAATACATGCGCGCCACTATGAATAAGTTTGGGATACTTCATTTACCAGTCGTAAATGAGCAGGGAATTGTAGAAGGTATATTCAGTCTTGACGAAATTATTAATAAGCCAAAGTTAGATACGCCGATTTTCATAATGGCCGGTGGCTTTGGAAAGCGTTTAAAACCATTAACTGATCACTGTCCTAAGCCTATGCTAAAGGTTGGCGGCAAACCCATGTTAGAAAATATAATTACAAACCTTTCGCAAGCTGGATTTCATCGTTTCTTTATTTCTACTTATTTTATGAAGGAAGTCATTGAAAATTATTTTGGTAATGGAAAAAAATGGGGCGTCAGCATTCAATATGTTAATGAGGATAAACCTCTTGACACTGGAGGCGCCTTAGGTTTGTTGCCGCATGACCAAATAAACGAACCTATGATTATGATGAACGGTGATCTTTTAACCACCTTGGATTTCAAAAGTCTTTTAGATTTTCACAACACAAATAATGCCGTAGCTACTATGGCGGTCCATGAATTTGAATATCAAGTACCTTACGGTGTTATTATCAGTGAAAATGGAAAAGTTAAGTCGATAGTCGAAAAGCCAGTGAATAAATATTTTGTTAATACTGGAATTTATCTACTAGAACCAAGATTGATTAAGAATGTTGATGCCGGTATCCGAATTGATATGCCTACTCTACTAAATAGATATATCTCTGAAGGTGAAACGATAAATATTTTTCCAGTCCATGAGTACTGGTTAGATATCGGCCGGATTGACGACTTTGAGCGCGCGCAATCAGTATCAGCATTGAAGAAACAAAGCTGATATGAAGCGTGTTGCAGTTATTGGCTTAGGCAGCATAGCAGAACGTCATCGCCAAAACCTGAAAATTATTTTTCCGCAAACAGAGGTTTTTAGTTTATCTGCAAGTGGCCGATTGCCTAGCGAAAAAGTGAACCATTGTGATCAGCTTGTCACCGATTTGCATGAATTAATTGCAGCCAAGGTCGAGTTTGTTATTGTAGCATCCCCTGCACCATATCATGCAAAGCATGCACTTCCTCTAATCTCCGCTGGGATCCCTATTTTGATTGAGAAGCCGGTAGCCACTGAAACTTCTGATATCTTCAGGTTGATAAGTGCCGGTAATAAGTACGCAACTCCTGCTGCAGTAGGTTACTGTTTGCGCTATCAATCTTCCGCAAAAAAAATGCACCAGTTGTTAGAGGCCAAAACAATAGGTCGTGTCTATAACGCCTTTATTGAAGTTGGCCAGTATCTACCAGACTGGCGACCGAGAAAAAGTTACCTTGATACAGTATCGGCTAGCTCCGCTTTGGGAGGCGGTGCGCTTTTTGAGCTTAGCCATGAACTTGATTATGCTCGGTGGCTTTTGGGCGAATTGACAGTCCATGCTGCTATTCTTCGTTCTTCCGATGAATTAAAACTAGAGCTTGAAGATAGTGTGGATTTGTTAGCGATGACAAAGCGGCGTGCTGTTGTATCTATCCATTTAGATTTTCTTCAGAGGGCTCCTCATCGCAGATGCCGAATTACTGGCACCGAGGGAGCTTTAGAATGGGATATATTGGACAATAGCATTTATTATAGGGACAAAGAACACAGTAAAGTTCTGTGGGAAGATCCGACATGGGATAGAAACAACATGTATCTTGACATGACTCGTGACTTTATAGCTCAAATTCGGGGTGAAAAACACAATTGTGTGTCGGTTGAAGATGCCGGAAAAACTCTGTCCTTGATTAATCAGATACGAGAAGTAGCTGAATTGGAGTTTATGATCGAATGAGAAATTTCGCTTTTGTGTTTGCTCGTGGCGGCTCAAAAGGTCTTCCAGGGAAAAATATAAAACATTTGCAAGGTAAGCCATTATTGCAATACTCAATAGATATCGCTTTAGAATGCCCTTCAATTTCGCAGGTATTCGTTTCAACTGACGATGCTAAGATCGCTGAAGTTGCTAATCATTGTGGTGCAATTGTTATCAATCGGCCAAATGAACTTGCTACTGATAAAAGTCCAGAATGGTTATCTTGGCAACACGCTATTGAATGGGCGCAGATGTATTACGGTCATTTCGATTACTTTGTCAGCTTACCGGCGACAAGTCCGTTGCGGAGCGTTCAAGATGTCGAAAAGGCCTTAGATACCGTGTCTTATAGACACGCTGATATTTGCATCGGTGTGACGCCCGCAAGCCGGAACCCATATTTCAATATGGTTGAACTTAATGAAGATGGTTCACCAAGTTTGATTATGGAGCCATCGAGTAGTGTAATTCGTAGACAAGATGCTCCGAATATTTATGATATCACAACCGTAGTTTATGTGGCAAAGCCAGAATTTATAATGAGCCAAACTGGAATTTTCTCTGGTAATTTAACCAGTATTGAAATCCCAAAACCTCGTGCCATTGATATCGATGATATTTATGACTTTTGGCTAGCTGAAGCAATTCTCAAGGAGGGTTCGTAACCAATGCAACAATTACTTAGTCAAAAAAAAATCCTACTAGTAGGTGCAGGTGGTTTGCTAGGTGGTAAACTTGTTGAATCCTTACTCGCCGTGGATGCACAAGTAATCGCTGCTGATGTAAAATTGGAAAAGTTAAATGAAGATTTAAAAAAGCGAGGTATAGACATAAATACTATTGAGGTAAGAGAAGTCGACATAACCAATCAGTTTGATGTTACCAACCTATTTAATGAAATTGGACATATTGACGGTGCTATTAATGCATCTTACCCGCGCAATAGTGCCTACGGAGCACACCTCTTTGACGTATCTCTCGAAAGCTTTAATGAGAATGTCTCGTTACAGCTTGGTAGCGCTTTCTTGTTTAGCCAGCAGTGCGCAGCTTACTTCAAGAGACAAAACCATGCGTTTTCATTGGTAAACATATCGTCAATCTATGGCGTAATTACGCCAAAATTTCAAATCTATAATGATACATTAATGACAACGCCAGTAGAGTACGCTGCTATAAAATCGGCCTTACTGCATTTAACTAAATATATAGTTGCATATGTGAATGATAGTCGCTTCCGTATAAATTGCGTAAGTCCAGGTGGTATTTTGGATGACCAACCTGATGCTTTTCTAGAGGCTTACAAAAAACAAACGCATGGCTCGGGAATGCTTGACTCAAAAGATATAGTTGGCTCGGTATTATTCTTTCTTTCAGAATATTCTCAATTTATTACAGGACAAAATATCATAGTTGATGACGGTTTTAGCTTATAAAATTGATTATTAATTAGGAGAATAAATATGACTAAAATGAAAACCGTCATAATTGATTATGAGATGGGCAATGTCCGATCGATAGAGAATTGCATCAGATTCATCGGCGGTACTAATATAGAAGTTACAGCCGACCCAAAAATTATTAATTCAGCGGATTGTCTTATTCTACCAGGTGTTGGTAGTTTTAGCGCTGCTATGGCGAACTTGTCTAATAGGGGATTAATATCAATTTTAAATGACAATGTACTACATCAAAAGAAACCCGTGCTGGGCATATGTCTGGGCATGCAACTCTTTTTTGAATGGTCAAATGAAAAACAAAAAACAAAAGGGCTTGGATGGGTTCCTGGTCACGTAGAGTACATCAAACCTGAAAAACATTTAAAAGTGCCTCATATCGGCTGGAATTCGTTAAAAACGAACCAATTTAGTCCCATTTTTGATTTTCTCTCTCACGATAAAGATTTTTATTTTGTACATAGCTTACATGCAAAATGTGAAGAAAAATATGTACTAGCAAAGTTTGAATACGGTTGCGAAATGGTTGCTTCAGTAAGGAAGGAAAACATTGTGGGAATGCAATTTCACCCGGAAAAGAGCCAAAAAAATGGATTGCTAGCAATGGAATCGTTCCTGGACTGGGCTAAAAAATCTGTGGTTAAAAAACATGATTAAAACGAGACTTGTAGCGTGTATAATTACAAAAGATCAGTTGGTTGTTCAGAGCTTTGGCTTTAAAAAATATCTACCAATCGGAAATGTGAAGACAGCAATAGAATTTTTTGTCAATTGGGATGTTGATGAGATTATATTGATCGATATCGACGCTAGTAAAGAACAACGTTCTCCAAATATAGATCTTGTTGAGTGGGCATGCAAAGAATGTTTTGTCCCTTTGACGGTTGGAGGCGGTATAAAAACCCTTGGTCATATTCAACAGCTTCTCAAAGCTGGTTCAGATAAAGTTTGCCTTAACTCAATAGTAGCAGAAAATATGAACTTTGTCACAAAAGCATCTGACCGATTTGGCGATCAGTGTATTACAGTTTCAGTTGATGCCGTATCTACCCCTCACGGTTACAAGCTGTACGATTATATAAATAAAACTACTTCTGAAATTGAGTTAAAATTCTACCTAAAATCAATTGAAGCGGCTGGCGCTGGAGAAATTTTGATAAACTCTATTAATAGAGATGGCTCAAAACATGGGTATGATCTAGATCTTCTCAAATTAGTGAGTTCAGCAGTAAACATTCCGGTTATTGCTTTAGGTGGTGTTGGCCGATTTGAGCATCTCTCGCAGGGAATTACTTCAGGAGGATGCCAAGCTGTTGCAGCTGCTAATATATTTCAACACATGGAACACAGTACAATTGCTGCCAAAGCGCAAATGAAAGCTGCGGGTATAGATGTTCGTCTAAGCTCAGACGTAAAGTATGAAAATTTTTCGTTAGACTTGTTAGGTCGCCCATTCTAGGACAAACTATGAAATATTGTAATCGGTGCCTCTATCCGCAAAATCACGCTTTAAATATTATATTTGATGATCATGGGGTCTGCAGTGGCTGTAGGACGCATGAAGAAAAATATAGTATAGATTGGGTTGCGCGTACGGCAGAGCTCTCCAGTATACTTAATCAATATAAGGAAAGACCAGGTACACATTACGACTGTGTAATCCCTGTCGTTGGTACTGGCGACGACTTTTATGTTGTTGACATAATAAAAAATGTGTTTGGGTTGAACCCTCTTCTTGTAACTTACAACACGCACTTCAGTACGAAAGTAGGTGTTCGAAATCTGGCACGTCTAATTACTGAACTTGACTGTGACCATATGATGTCAACGATAGGTCCAGACACTGTAAAAGAGATTGTCAGAACAACACTTCAGCATTTTGGTGACATTTATTGGCATGTTTTAGCTGGCAGTCAAACCTTTCCCGTACAGGTGGCAACGAAGTTAAACATACCATTGATTATTTGGGGTGTTAATGGCTGGTTGGATCAGGTGGGTATGTTTAGCCATGACGATCGAGTGGAAATGACAAGAAAGGTCAGGAAAGAGCATGCTCTTCGAGGATTTGATGCCGATAGTCTGATCGGACTATCAGACCGCTTGAGCCGCAAAGACTTACAAGCATACACATACCCTACTGATCAACAATTAGAGAGCTCACGGGTGCGAGGGCTCTATCTTGGAAACTACATGTTTTGGGATTCTCAGAAACAGATTGAAAGCGCTATTGAGCGATTTGGTTATGAAACGCATGTTCAAGAACGAACTTATAACACGTATGAATCCATTCATTGTGCGATCAATGCGAGTGTGCATGACTACATAAAGTACTTGAAATTTGGATATGGAAAGGTTTCAGATCACGTTGCTCGTGATATAAGGCTGAAAAGGAGGTCCCGAGCAGAAGGGATTAAGTTGATAAAAGAATATCTGCCCGTGAAGCCGGAGGCCTTAGCTGTTTTTTTGGACTGGATAGAGATATCAGAAAAAGAATTTTATTCATATATTGATTGTTTCAGAGACAAAAATGCATGGAAGAAAGACACTCTTGGAAATTGGAGTTGTCAAAATTCACCAGCAAACCAGGATATTAAAAATATGACAGGTGAAGAATTACAGGTTACCGACCCTCGTAGCTATCTTGAAACGCCAGTTTTGGAAACTCAGCATTATCGTGATCCGTATATTTTGCTTGGCCGAAGTTATATAGATGAGACTAATTTCAAAGCTATTGAGGGCTGACTTATGGACTATTGTAGTCGCTGTGTTATGCCGGACACGAAGCCAGGTATAACTTTTGACAAAAGAGGGCTTTGCAATGCCTGCCGTGCGCAAGAAATAAAAGCAACTATAGACTGGCCTGCGCGTTTTAATGAGCTTGAAGCTATAATCGAGAATATTCGAGACTCGAAACATCCGTTTTATGATTGCATTGTTCCAGTTAGCGGTGGAAAAGATAGTTGGTATCAAGCTGCAATCTTAGCTCAACAATTTGGTTTGAAGGTTCTTTGTGTCACTCTCGGTGCGCACTTGCCTACCACCGAAGGTATTGAAAATTTAAACAATATGATCAAAGACTTAAATGTTGATCATATGAAAATAACAATTAAACCCAGTGTTTTCCGTGAAATTAGGCGTAGGTGCTTTTTGAGGCAAGGTGAACCGAATTGGGCTGAGCATTCAGCCATGTTTTCTAGCGTTGTAAATACTGCGCTAGTTTATGAGGTTCCTCTTGTGGTGTGGGGTGAAGATATCGCTTTTGAATTTGGTGGTTTGCAAAGGAGTGATAGCAAGCCTTCTGCAATCGCAATTGATAAAAACGATCTATTGAAAGAAAAAACTATATTTGATTGGTTGGACGATGATATTTCAGAACGAGATATATTTTTTTATAAATACCCAGATTATAAAAAGTTAGAATCAGCGGGTATAAAGAGTATTTATCTTGGCCATTTTATAAGATGGTATGGTCGAGAAAACTATAATTTTGTGAAAAAGCGTGGTTTTTTTGGCCGCCGAGACGGGCCCTTGCCGGGAAACTATCTAGATTACGATAATATCGATGAAAAACTCTGTGAGATCAACATTTGGTTCAAGTACTTGAAATTTGGTTTTTGGAGATCGACTGATCAAACATGTTATGACGTTTGGAATGGTAAATTAGATAGAAGCGATGCTGTGAATATAGTTAGGAAACTTCAGGATGAGGAACCATTTAACGATCTTGAAGATTTTTTGCGCTTTCACAAACTATCTAAAGAGGAATTTTTTGAGACAGTTGAACGTTTTAGAAATAAAGATATTTGGCAATATTCAGGTGGTAAATGGTCACTAAAATTCCCGATTTACTAAGTATACTCAAAACCTATTATATTATTTTATATAAGTATGGACCATACAATGTTGTTTGGTTTTTACTTTTATTAGTTATTCAGGCTTTAATTGAAACGCTCTCAATTTTATCAATATATCCTTTTTTATATGCAGTATTGAATTTTGGTGATGGCGAAGGTCCTGATACAAGTTTCCGTCAGTATTGGGTTCAGATTGAGAATATTTTTGAAAACGAATATGCTTTGTTGGTTGCAACAGGTTTATTCTGTCTTTTTTTTATAATTGTAACAAACATCTATAAATTTTTAGCTGGATATTTAGTAAATAAATATTGTGAAGATTTACGCAAAAACATTTCTTCTGGAGTGTTTCATAATTTTCTCGATTTTGACCTTAATGAATTCGAACGAGAGTGCGGAGAGGGGTTTGTCCACCGGGCTATAGTGCAACCTGACCTTCTGGTTGATCAAGTTTTTCGTCCTATTTCTTTTGCACTAGGCGCTAGTTTTAGTGTTATTCTTGTTTCAGCAAGCCTTTTGGCTATAGACCCTACTGTCATTATTTCATTAATAATTCCCATTGTTTTTTATTATTTTATTATTTTTACTATTAGTAAAGCAAGTTCCCAAAATTACGGAAAAATTATTGAGGAAGTTGGCGCTCATAGAATTGATTTTGTTTCTGAATCAGAAAAAGGTATCAAAGGCTTGATGTTAGACCATCGAGTTGGGTTCATTAAAAACAATTTTAAAGACGCTTTGACGCAGTTTTCTGACGCAAAAGCACGATACCAAACTATTTTGCTTGTTCCTGCTTTTGGGTTGGAAACTTTACTTTTCATGATCGCAATTATTGGCACACTATTTTTTGCCCAGGCTTTTTCAAATAATCCAGATGAAATACGATCCTACGGTAGTGCGTTCGGCCTAGCCGTTGTTGCTTTGTACAAACTAAAGCCCAACGTACACATAGTTTATCAAGCAATCTTAGCTCTAAAGTTTGGAAAAAATGCCTTTAATAAGCTATATAGTTTATTGATAAAATTTGATAAACATAGCGCCCTAAAGACAGGTAAGGCTGACACGCTACCAATATCAATTATAGGAGAAGGAAGCTTTTCATACCAAGATATAACTTTGCTTGAAAATGTATATCTGGAAATCAAAGCCGGCCAAAGTGTGGCCATTACAGGCTCTTCAGGGGTGGGGAAAAGTACGTTAGTTGACCTCCTCCTCGGTATACGAAAATCTCCTGACTGGAAAGTTAAATGGAGAGTACAGGATACAACGGAACTGCTAGATGGTTCTCTTAGGGGCAGATCGGCGTACGTACCCCAAGAGCCTATGCTTTTTAATGGGACTATTTTAACCAATATCGCGTTAGCGGACAAGATAAATCTATCAGTCAGAGATATTTCAAGGTTGAGAGATTGTTTGCAAATTTCTGGGCTGACATCGTGGGTAGAATCTCTTGACCAATCAATCTACTCACTTCTTGGTAGGGGGGGTATCCAACCTTCAGGTGGTCAAAGGAAGAGGCTAGCTCTTGCCAAGGCTTTGTACGCTAAACCAAACTTGTTGGTCTTGGACGAGTTTACTAGTGGTCTCGACCGCCAAACAGCAGAAACAGTTCTAACCGATGTACTGGCCTATGCTCGCGACAAGTTCACGTTAATCTGTATTACTCACAACCTTGAAGAAGTGGTGGATTTCGAAATGGTGCTGGAAATTAAAAGTAGGAATATTTTGATTAAATGAAGCAACTTCTAACTTTAAAGCCGTGGATGCTTTCATTTATTTCGATGCCTGGTATATCTTACCTCTTATTAAGGGATGTTTTCGGATCTGCTATCCTTGCGCAGTTATCATTTGCACTACTAAATTTTATAGTAGTGTGTTTATTTCTCACGTTGTCGCCCATCATAAGATACAAAACTCGCTTTAAATATTACCTGTTAATAGTTACGTTTTCTTTTCTGGTTGGTTTGGTGCCGATTTACGGAGGATCTGATCCTACAGCTTTAATTGTTAGTTTCAGTGGTTGGTTGACATTCCTTCTAGGTTACTCGCTTAACCTGCAAAAAGAACAATATATGGATGTATTACTTCTCTTAGCTAAGATCAGTATTGGCATTTTTGTTATCGCAGATTTTGGAAATAGAGTTTTAGTGGGAAATGGTCTTGCTTCAACATTATTTAATAATACTCATATTTTCCTAACATTATATATTTTCGCCTCATATGTTACCAGAAGTATGTTAAATAAAATGGTACCTGTAGTCCTAATTTACTTATCATTTCTGGCATTATCATACTGGCTGGACTCAGATTTTGCGAGAGAACAATACAAAGTCTTAATATATATTACTTTGGCGTTTCTTTTGACAATTTTTGGAGTGTATTTTCGTAAATTAATACCAGCTGCTTCCGCGCCATTATTTCTCATTTTCTTTTGTATTTTAATTGGCATCTGTCTTATGCAATTCAGTGACTTAGCTAAACTATTACCTGTTAGTAGAGAGGGCTCACTTCTTTATAGGTATAAAGTTTTTATCGCCATATTACAGGCGCTTTTTAGTGATTTACCCTGGAGTATTTTTGGCTATGGACTGGGAGCTAGTAATTGGGCGGGGGGTGATGACCTACTTAATCTTGGAAGTCATAGCGGAGTGAGTGATTTACTTCTGGAGTTTGGAGTTTTATCGATTTTTATAGTTTATATTAGCTATCCTTCAAGAAACATAGACAGAAAACTCTGGCTTCTGATTTGGGTTTATTGGTTCGCGATCAATTTTCTTAATAATTCGTTTGTAGCTTCCGCCATGTTTGAATATCAAATGGGACTACTAATTTTTGGTATAATTCTAGGTTTCTTAGGTCATAAACATGAAAAAACTATTAGTTTTTCCGAGCAAAAAAACTAGCCGTCATTTTGAAAAAAATATAAAAGCGAAAGAGTTTGAAATACTAAATCATTCGATTTATTCAGAATTCTTGATGTTGTGTGAAAGAGAAAATACTAACAAAGCTTTTAATGAAAAATTGCTGCTGACTTGTTCATCAAAGTTTTTAGATTTTTTTCAAAAAACTTGGAAAACTCACCAGTTTTTAATATTACGTTGGGAACTTAATTTTAATTCATTTGTCCAAAAAAATGATGAATTCTTATTAGAAGCTTTAAACTGCGTCAATTATTTGCAAGGAAATAAAATTAGTAGGGCGATTTTTTTTACTCCCTTAATTCATCATCGCCACACCATGTTAGTGGACGCCGCTTGCGCTTTTTTAGAAATTCCTCGTATATATTTATACCCAAACCAAGTTGACGGTTTCCTACTACCCCTGATTATTAATAGCGGTGGTATTGAAAATCGTTCTTTCGTGTCACTTAGCAATCCAAGGACTAATGTCAGTTTGGATAAATTTATTGAACGTTGCCAAAAATCACTGAAGCCCCAGAGTTACGAACGAGATAATCTTGAAATTAATTTCTATCAATCTATTTCTTTCGCGTTAATATTTTGTATCTATCGACACTGCAAATCTTTAATGACGAAGTCACCTATGATGAAGTATTATAACCGTCTTGGTCTTTTGTCAGACGTATACTTGTTAGCACAGCAAAGGAAGTTTGCTACTAAATTTAAACGCCTCCAAAAAGAAGAAATCGAAGAAATCGATGTTTGGTCAAGTCTTGTAATTGCAGCGCACACTCAACCCGAAGCATCGACGGTACCAGAAGGGGGATCAATTCGCACTCACTATGAGGTAGTTGTCGCCTTGCGTGAGAAAGGATTTAAGGGACAAATTTATTATAAAGAACATCCTGCATCCCTGCGATTTTTTGATAAATATGTTGGTCCAACTCGATCTGGCCAATATCGCTACCCCCAATACATCGATTTTCTTATCAATAGTGGAGTTAAGTTTCTGAGCGCAAAATCAAAGCTGTATTTCGATAGAGAAGCAATATCGCCAGTCGTCGTTACAATGACTGGTACAATAGCTCTTGAGCGTGCGTTGCTCGGCTTAAGAACTATTGTCACCGGACACCCTTGGTTTCGAGAATGTCCGGGAATTGTACAATTGCGTGAATTAGACTTTTATGATTCCGGAATTGTTCCCGAAGATTGGTTCAGAGCTGACCCAAAAATAGCAGCACAAGCCAAGGTATTTGTGGAGCGGATATTACTAGAGTGTTCGTTTCCTAATCCAGAAGGTATAGGAAATCTGCACCCATATGAAGATAGTGACGCTAACGCGTCTTTTCTGTCTGCAATCGAAGATTTGTTAATGGCTGATAATAAATGAACTATGTGTTGATAGGCTCAAGTAAAGGGCTGGTTTCGGCCCTGAGCGTATTTGGAAAAAGTGGTGACTTCACTTATGTTTTAACTTATAATAATAAGTCTGAATTGAGCAATCTTGGTATAAAAATCATCTCTTTCAAAACCTTTTTCGGACAGATAGTGAAAGTCGGTATGAATTGTGAGAAATTAGTGACGACTGAGTCTATTTTCAATTTCAAGTTATGGTTTTGTGTTAAGTTTGTTAGATCTAAAGAATTAATTTATCTTGATAACCTGGTGCACCAAAATTGTTCATGGGAGGATATAGGATTTTGGGGCATAAAAAATTACGTTACGCGAGCAGGACAATTCCCGGGTAAGAAACGATCGCAATATTCTTTTATCAAAATTATTAAATATGGAATATTTTGTTTGGTTTATCCTCTTTTGTTTTATGGAGGCCTGAGAATCATTATTTTAAACAATGGGGTTGTAGGATACCGAATGATTTTTCATCCTGGCCGCCAAATTATTTGGGAAGGAGGACTTAATCCTGTTTTATCGGTTTCCAAAGGTTCACTGATCATTCTGCTTCCTTTGGCTAATGAGCCTCTGGCGAATGAGTATCTCAATTCTTTAAAGTCATTATTATCCTTTATTTTAAGTGGTTCTTCTGGGTTTAAGCAATCAATCTTTTTCAAAGCCCACCCAAGGCTGCAAAATCAAAGTTATCTTTCAGATTTTTTCAGTGAGTATAAATCGTGTACTTTCCTTCCAGCTAATGTGCCGCTGGAATTCTACGATTTAACAAGCTGTTATGTTCTGACGCACAGGTCAAGTGTCGATGTCGTAAAGAGTCTTGGTTTCTTTTGTTTTGGAGGGAATTTGGGCCTTGGAAGCAATGAATTAATCGGTGTGCGAGCTAAGGAAATTTCGGTAGACCATTTAGGTGATTTGTTAACAAGTAGTGAAGGTTAACGAAATGCGGCATTTTTATTTTGTTGCGCCAACTTTCAAAGAAAGTGCGGCGGTACGTTTAATGTTAAATTCAATTAAATGCCAGACATCGTCTGAACAACTTAAAGTTTTTATCTGCAACGCTAATCCAGGTGATGAGACTAGTAGATTAATAAGCAGCTTTAAGAAAAGTATCGACGTTCAAGAAGTAACGGGCCATCCGGATGAATTTTGGTCTGCTTCAGTTAATCGGGGCTTGTCTGCGGTAGCTGCTTTAGCTGATGACAATGATATCATAATTATTTTAAATGTAGATATTATCTTGGATCCAGACGCGATTGAAAATCTTGTTTTGCAATTTAATATTTTAGGGAATTCAGTGCAGTGTGGCGGCTTAGGGCGTTCGAATGGTTTTTTTGTACCATCTGGCTTTAGAATAAAATGCTGGTCGCTTGGTCTGAATTACCATCCGTTTGCAGGGGAGAGCACTTTATCTGTGAAAACCAACACTAATGAGAAGGTGGATGCATTGGTTGGAAGATTTATGTCGTTTCCCGCGCACGCCTTAAGAGTGGTTGGTTTTGTACCAGATGTTACATTTCCTCATTACAATGCAGATTTAGTTTACAGCATTAGACTCAAAAATCATGGTTTTTCTGCTTACTTAAGCCCAACTGTTGGATATGTGTCTGATCGTGAGAATAGTGGTTTGTCAGTCTATTCCAACAATAATACGAATATACAGCAAAGGTTTGAAAACCTTTTTAAAATTAAAAATCCTTCCCACCCAAGCTATAGATTGAGCTATATCAAAGAGGTTTTCCCTTGGTATTTTTGGCCACTGGTAATGACGTCTTATCTTGGGCGAACGTTTTTAGAGGTGCTGGCAGGAGGAGCATTCATTAAGAGGCTTTTTGGATCTCGTGGCCGAGGATATTAAAAATATATATTTTGGTGGAAACCTATGAAAGTTATATACTTACATCAATATTTTAACACTCCGCAGATGTCCGGTGGTACTCGCTCCTATGAGATGGCACGGCGAATGGTGGCCGCAGGTCACGAAGTACATGTAGTCACCAGTACTCGGGAAGCTTCTAATGCTCATAAAGGATGGATGGAGACCAAAGAGACTGGCATAAACGTGCATTGGTTTCCAGTCCAATATTCTAACGAGATGAATTTTTTTGCTCGCATCAGAGCCTTTCTACATTTTTCGTTAGCTTCATGCAGAAAAGCTTCTAGCCTAACAGGCGATGTTATCTTTGCAACCAGCACGCCCCTGACGATTGCAATTCCAGCTGTATATGCGGCTCGTAAGAAAAAAATTCCAATGGTATTTGAGGTTCGTGATCTTTGGCCCGAATTACCAATTGCTATCGGAGCTCTAAAAAATCCTTTGCTGTGTATGCTTGCACGTAAGCTAGAACTTTGGGCTTATAAAAACGCAGACGCGGTTGTGGCATTATCGCCAGGAATTAAGAGTGGTGTGATTGCTAGCGGCTACGCGGCATCAAATGTAGCTGTAATTCCTAATAGCAGTGATAATGAAAACTTTATATATAACGCAAGAGCTGCGCATCAATTTCGAGCCGAAAGAGCCTGGCTAGGAGATAGTCCGCTGCTTGTTTATACTGGTACTATTGGTAAAATAAATGGCGTTGGGTATTTGGTGGAATTGGCAAAAGAGCTTATTCAACGTCGCTCTGATGTACGGATTATTATTATTGGCAGTGGAGCAGAGCAGGATTATATTCTTTCAGCGGCTAGAAAATCTGGAGTTTATAATGTTAACTTATTTTTGGAAAATCCTGTTCCAAAATATGAAATGCCTGCAGTGCTAAGTGCTGCGACTATGGCTGCAGCACTCTTTATAGATTTACCTGAAATGCGTTCTAATTCATCGAATAAATTTTTTGATGCTTTGGCATCTGGTACTCCTTTGTTAACGAATTACGGTGGTTGGATGCATGAATTAGTTACCACCCATTCGTGCGGTCTACCTATGTGGCAGAAGCCGGTTGCGGAAGTGGCTAAAGTTCTTGATTTGAGGATCCACGATGATGAATGGTTGAAGAAAGCCAGTTGTCAGTCGCGCATTCTTGCTGAAGAATATTTTTGCCGCAATGTTTTGGCTGGTAATTTAATAGAAGTGCTGCAATCTGTAGTTGACGGAAATGCTCACTTTGCAAATAAGTATGGGCCGGGTAATTATGATTAAACGTGTTTTTGATATTTTAGCTTCGTCTGTTGGCTTGTTTTTTCTGGCACCTGTAATTTGTATAATCGCGTTGAGAATAAGATTTACCTTGGGTTTGCCGGTCCTTTTCAGACAAATCAGGCCTGGAAAAGATGGTAAGCCTTTTGAGATGATTAAATTTAGGACTATGCTCGATGTTGTCGACGCTGAGGGTGTTCCCCTGTCGGATTGCGAAAGGTTGACTCCGTTTGGTGCCATTCTGCGTACAACCAGCCTAGATGAGTTGCCAGAACTTTGGAACGTTTTGAAGGGCGACATGAGCATAGTTGGCCCGAGGCCTTTACTAATAGAGTATCTCCAATTGTATTCTAAAAAACAATTTTCTAGGCACGAAGTGAAGCCTGGAATTACAGGTTGGGCGCAAGTCAATGGACGCAATACTCTATCTTGGGATGAAAAATTTCAACTCGATATTTGGTATGTGAATAATAAGTCGTTCTCTCTGGATTTTAAGATTCTCATGCTGACTATACGAACTGTCATTTCGAGAGATGGCATCTACGCAGCAGACAAAGCCTATATGCATAAGTTCAAAGGTAATGATAATTGAAATGTCTTGCAATAATTGGAGCTAGTGGCCACGGGAATGTTGTCGCCGAAACCGCAGCATTGCAGGGTTGGGAGAAAATTCACTTTTATGACCGAAAATGGCCAGAAATGACAAAACTTGGGCAGTGGCAGGTCGTGGGCTCTGATCTGGACTTCTTTAACAGAAAATCAGAATATACTGGCATTTTTTTAGCAATAGGCGATAATATATCGCGTGTTAAGTTTTCTGAGAAACTGGATCCAGTTTCTTCACTAATTGTTATAAAGCACCCCGTGTCCACAATAAGCCCATCAGTGTCAATACTCGCGGGTGTTGTCGTTATGGCTGGTGCCATAATCAATGCAAATTGTGTTATAAATGAGGGCGTAATTGTTAACACGAGTTGTACAATTGATCATGACTGTTTGATCGGAGCATATTCACATATTAGTCCGGGCGCTAATATTGCGGGTGGAGTAGAAGTTGGTGAACAAAGCTGGGTTGGCATAGGTGCAGTAGTAAAACAGGGCATTAAAATTGGAAAAGGTGCTATTGTCGGCGCTGGAGCAGTAGTAGTTTCGGATGTCGAGGCTAACACCACTGTTTTGGGGATACCTGCTAAAGTGCGTAAATAAATGTGGAGACCTTATGATGAATAAACCGTTTAGCCCATGGCCCTCTTTTAGCGAAGAAGAAGCGGACGCCGTTAAAAGAACTCTACTATCGAATAAGGTTAACTATTGGACAGGTCTAGAAGGCCGCCAGTTTGAGCAAGAATTTGCAGTATTTTCTAACTGTAAATATGCCATAGCGCTTGCTAACGGAACAGTTGCTATAGATCTTGCTTTTAAAGCATTGGACCTTGGTAAAGGTGATGAGGTTATTGTTACGTCAAGAACGTTCTTGGCTTCTGTTTCATGTATAGTAAACGCTGGTGCGATACCCATTTTTGCTGACGTTGACATCACCAGTCAAAATATAACCGCAGATACTATCACACCTCTGATTTCAAAAAATACAAAGGCAATTTTGTGCGTTCATTTGGCTGGTTGGCCATGCGACATGGATCCAATAATGAGTTTAGCCTCAGAACACGAACTTTTTGTTATTGAAGATTGCGCTCAGGCTCATGGGGCTATCTATAAAGGTCGCTCGGTTGGTTCTATTGGGCATGTGGGCTGTTGGTCTTTTTGTCAAGATAAAATAATGACCACGGGCGGTGAAGGTGGAATGGTCACCACTAACGACGGCCATTTGTGGTCAAGAATGTGGGAGTATAAAGACCATGGTAAAAGCTGGGAGGCAGTTTACCAACGGGACCATCCACCTGGTTTTCGATGGTTGCATGAGACGTTTGGGACTAATTGGCGAATGACAGAAATGCAGGCGGTGATTGGCCGGATACAGCTTAAAAAAATACATGGATGGCAACAAACTCGTTTTAATTACGCTCAGAAAATATGGTCGACCGCTCGTGAAACGAGCACATTGACTGCCCATGATTTCAGATGTTCTGCTTGCTCGGCAGACTGCAAATTGAGGATAACAGGGTGTCGGCATGCAGCTTACAAATGTTACGTTTTTGTGAAGGGCTCTGAGAAAAAAAGAGACGAAATTCAGGCAAGAATTAATGAAAAGGGTGTACCATGTTTTTCTGGTAGCTGTTCAGAAGTTTACTTAGAGAAAGCTTTTGACTATACTGATTTCCGTCCAATGCAAAGGTTGGCGGTCGCAAGAAAACTCGGTGAGACTAGTCTCATGTTCCTATGTCATCCAACATTAACTCAGTCGGAAATAGATACTACTTGCCAAGTATTAAAGGAAGCTGCAGGTTGACGATACGTAGAAAATTTAGTGGATCGACCTTCATATCTGGACCTGTCTCGCTTTAGTGCCGCCCCACGTGCTTGTTTAAGCCACCTTCGTTCGAAAGCGACAGGGCTTTTCCAGCCCAATGTTGAGTACCGCCTTCGCGGATTGTAGAACCCATTGATGTATTCAAAGATTGCCATCTCAGCCTGTCGCCGCGTTTCCTATGAATGCCGCCAGATCAGCTCGGCCTTGATGGTTTTGAAGAACGTCTTGACGGCGGCGTTATCATAGCAATTTCCTTTACCACTCATCGACGCTTTGAAGTCATGTTGGCGCAGGATCTTCTGGTAATCGTTAGAGCAGTATGCAACATCTCGGCTAATCTATAGGCTAGAGTTTTAAAGCCAAGCGTTTTTCTAGGGCGAGTATTCAGGCGATTTGCAACCGAATCCAGATCGCCTTGAGAATGTACAGACAGGTTGGTTTTCTTGGGGAAATATTGGCGCAGCAAGCGGTTGGTATTTTCATTTGTGTCGCGTTGCCACGGGCTTTGCGGGTCGCAGAAGTAGATATCGACTTTTGTTGCCAGAATAATCTGTTTGTGCTGCGCCATTTCAGTACCTCGATACTAGGTTAACGGACGCATCAATCCATCAGGCAAGGACTGGACGCGCCGCTTCAATGCCCCAACAAAGCTGTTTGTATCCTTCCCATCAACCTTCACCAGCATCACAAAACGAGAAGCACGCTCAACCAGTGTAGCCATATGCGTATTGCTAGAGCCAGATATTAAGGCGCCTTCCCAGTGACCAGGCACAGCGCGATCCTCAACCTCGGCAGGCCGTACAGAGATGAAAACGGCGTCAATGATCTGCCCGCGAGGCTGACCTGCTGTCGTCCATATTTTCCTTCGCCGCATGGTTCGATTGCTGCGCAGATGCGAGATCAGCTCTCGCTTCAGGACACCATGGGCCTGAATGAACAGGCTTTTGTAAATGGTCTCCTGGGATATCTGCCTAGAAGGATCAGTACCATATTCACGGCTCAACCACCCGGATATTTGGGCAGGGGACCATTCCAGCGTAAGTTTTTCGGCGACAAGATCGCGTAAAACCTGATGTTGTGACAGCAGGCAAGGTTTGGGCCTGAGTATTTGTGTCAATGCGCGCAGATCAGCTTGAACTGCACGATAAGCTGTCCGACCTCCATTTTGCGATACTTCGCGGCTGATCGTAGAAGCCCAACGGCCTATCAGTTTGGAAATGCGTCGAAAGCTGAATCCTCGGCCAAGGCCGCGTGATACCTCATCGGGCTCATGCAGCGGTAAAGCACGGCTGGACCGTTTGCGACGCCGTGGCTCATTGCCTCAAGTCACAGCAAGCACGCCATGCACGGAACCCGCATGTTTATTGAGTGCACGCCCAATCTCACTCAATGTCTGCCCCGCCTTCCAGCGATGCCAAAGTTCGCGTTTCTCACTATGGGTTAATCCGGGACGACCTGTTCTGGACATTTCATATCCTTCATTACAAACATCTAAATATCAGATGTTGCGATGATCGACTAAATGCACAGTTGCCTTTTTTAGGATTTCCCTTTCCTCCTTGAGGATACGGTTCTCACGCCAAAGCCGATTACTCTCCTGAGCCAGTCCCAAATCATCTCTCGACACCACATCCGTGTCTCGGTGCGCCGTGATCCACTTGTTCAGCGTAGACATACCGACACTAAGATCATCAGGCACTTGCTTGCGTGTAAGCCCACTTGTCAGCGCGATGCGCACCGCATCTTGCCTGAATTCGTCTGTTCGTTTCTGTCCCATAGTCAGTCTCCTTTGTTGCAGTAAATGCTATCAAAGGAACAGCATCAAACCGTGACAAGTCCAATCAGCGCTACCTAGTTGTCAGCACTGCAATACCAACGAGCGCGTTTCTTAAGACACGGGGATATTAGATTTGAAATTGATTGGGAGGCCAAGAATTTTCTTGAACAATTCAGTTTCAAAAAAGATTATATATTACGCGGATTTAACGCGCCAGTGCAATAGGCTGTTGATGGCCAATGAATAGCTGATTTGGCGTCTTGAAGCCAAGGCATTTGCTGGGTCGGTTATTTATCTTCTCCACGATCCCTGCGACATACTCATCGCTCAAAGTACCGATATCTTTTCCCTTTGGGATGTATTGGCGGATCAGGCCATTGGTGTTTTCGTTGAGGCCCCGCTCCCAAGAATGATAGGGGTGAGCAAAGAAGCCTGGGGCCATCAGCTTGCTGGCGATCTCTTCATGGTATGCAAATTCTCTGCCATTGTCGCAGGTCAAGGTGAGAACGCGATGCTGATGGGGTTTTAGGTTCTCACAGATGGCATCCGTGACAGCCTGCGCTGTTTTATTGGCGGCCTTGATGGCAACGGTAAATCGTGGCTTCCGCTCAACAAGCGTCACAAGGACTGGATGCCCCTGTTTGCCAATCACCGTGTCAGCTTCCCAATCTCCGACACGGCTCCGTAAGTCGACGATTTCAGGGCGTTTTTCAATTGAGACACGGTTCTTGATCTGGCCACGCCGTTCGATACTACCATAGCGCTTTCGCCGCTTCTTTTGACACCTAAGATGGGTGTGGAGATCGCCCCCGAACCGCTTATCGGCATAGATATATTGATAGATCCATTCAGGGCTGACGCTTGGTTCGCAATTGGTTTTCTGGTGGCCATTGATCTGTTCGGGGCTCCAGTCTTCGCAGATCATTTTTCAATTCCAGTCCAAGTCACAGCCAAAATACGGCTGCGCGAAATACCAGATTGCCGCGCTTCAGCAAGCCGATGCGCTTGTTTTGGTCGATAGCCGCGCAGACCTGTGTTGCGCTTCAACTCACGACTAATCGTCGATTTGTCGACGGCGATCTGCTCAGCAATTGCGCGCTGTGTAAATCCAGCTTTCTTCAGAGCATAAATTTGGTTACGCTGACCTTCAGTGAGGCGGGGGTAGGCTCGCATTCGTGTTCCTTTACTTTAGACGGTGAGAAACGCTTGGGCATCGCTGCCTTACGCATCATATCGTCGGTAAAGTTGCACTGGCGAGTTGATCCTGAGTTATACTTTGAAGGTAAAGCTGGACAAAAAATATAATTTACCCCAAAACTCAAGATTAAAGAAGTAAGATTTTTGCAATCAATGCACTCCCCTATGATAATGGTCCGGGCACATGTTGGAGATTATCTTTTGACAAGAGTTCTGTTGAGGAGGCTAGGAATTACAGTGACTTTTGGTGACAATTTTTCTTTGGGAGTATTCTTTTTTCTAGACCCTGGTTTGTAAAGCTATGGGATGGATGAAATAGAAATTTTTGGGAGATCTAAAACTTCCATTTTAAATGAATGTCGAGCAAGGAATATTTAAGTATGAAGAAGGCACTTATTACTGGAATTACAGGGCAGGATGGCTCTTATTTAGCCGAATTTCTACTGGAAAAGGGCTATGAAGTTCACGGCATCAAACGGCGCGCATCATCATTCAACACGCAGCGTATTGATCATATCTATGAAGATCCACATACTGTTAACGCCCGTTTCAAATTGCATTATGGCGATCTGACTGACACTTCCAACCTCACCCGGCTTCTATCTGAGATTCAGCCCGATGAGGTTTATAATCTTGGTGCTCAGTCGCATGTGGCCGTTAGTTTTGAAAGCCCAGAATATACTGCGGATGTAGATGCCATGGGCACATTGCGGATGCTTGAAGCCATTCGGTTTCTGGGTCTGCAAGAAAAAACGCGATTTTATCAGGCCTCAACCTCTGAACTTTACGGTCTTGTACAGGAAACCCCACAAACTGAGACTACGCCATTCTACCCGCGCTCACCCTATGCGGTGGCCAAGCTTTATTCATATTGGACAACCATAAATTACCGCGAAGCTTATGGGATGTTTGCCTGTAACGGAATATTATTCAATCATGAAAGCCCCCGCCGTGGTGAAACATTTGTCACCCGAAAAATTACCCGCGGCCTTGCAAATATCTCCCAAAATCTCGAAACTTGCCTTTATATGGGCAATATCGACAGCCTGCGCGATTGGGGACACGCAAAGGACTATGTCCGCATGCAGTGGATGATGCTGCAACAGGATGCTCCTGAGGATTATGTGATCGCAACCGGCAAGCAATATTCTGTGCGTGAATTCATTCGATGGGCCGCTGAAGAGCTCGGCATTAGTTTGGAATTCTCCGGCGCAGGTACCGATGAGATTGCCACCGTTGTGACCGTGCAGGGCAACAAGGCGCCTGCGGTGAAAATTGGTGATGTGGTGATGCGCATCGATCCACGGTATTTTCGCCCAGCCGAAGTTGAGACGCTCCTTGGGGATCCGAGCAAGGCGAAAAAGCAACTTGGATGGGAGCCACAGATCACTGCGCGTGAAATGTGTGCAGAAATGGCACAAACCGATCTGCAAATAGCAAAGCGCGAGGCCTTGCTGAAAGCAACATTAAATGTCCCCACCTCTGTTGCGTGATAATTGACATGCAGCGTCTTTTTCTAACTGGTGGCAGTGGTATGGTCGGCCGCAACATTCGCGCTCATCATCATGCGCTCAATTGGGACTTGTTAGCGCCTACGAGCGGGGAATTAGACCTTACAGATGCAAATGCGGTCCGGAGCTATTTCATGGATCATAAGCCGGATGTGGTTGTGCATGCTGCAGGGCGGGTTGGTGGCATACATGCGAACATAGAGCATCCAGTCGATTTTTTAGACACTAATAATGTGATAGGCCGTAATGTCATCATGGGCGCTTGGTCTACAGGCGTTCGTCAACTCATCAACCTCGCATCGACATGCATCTATCCTGCAGAAGCTCATTGCCCCCTAACTGAAGACATGATTTTGACTGGCTCATTGGAGCCCACCAATGAAGGATATGCGATTTCCAAGATTATGGCGATGCGATTGTGTGAATATATCTGCCGTCAGGATCCAGATGCGCAGTTCAAAACGCTGATACCTTGCAATCTTTACGGACCATATGACAAGTTTGACCCCAAACGGTCGCATCTTTTACCTGCAATCATTCACAAAGTACATAAGGCAAAAATGTCGGATGCGCCCAAAGTGGACATTTGGGGTGATGGCACGGTGAGGCGCGAGTTTATGTATGCGCCTGATCTTGGGGATGCCGTATTGCGTGCTGCAAGCGAGATTACAGCATTGCCAGATTTGATGAATATAGGTCTGGGTCATGATCATTCGATTAACGAATATTACGCAATAGTAGCAGATGTGATCGGTTGGACGGGTGAATTTACGCATGATCTAACCCGTCCGGTTGGCATGAAACAAAAACTTTGTGACACCAGCCGTGCAAGGCAATGGGGATGGCAGGCACCGACCTTAATTCGCGATGGCATTGCGAAAACTTACAAATTTTACTGCGAAAGGTACGCCCAATGAACGCAAAATTTCCCCTTGCCACATCCAGTTGGGATCAGGACGAATATGACGCTCTCAATCGCGTTATTGCATCCAATCAGTTTTCTATGGGACCAGAAGTGTCCGTTTTTGAGGAACAATTTGCTTCCCAATTTGGATCCAAACACGCAATTATGGTTAATTCGGGGTCATCAGCCAATTTACTGATAATGGCAGCGCTTCGCTATACTAAAAACGATGCGCTTCGGATTTCTGAAGGTGCAGAAATCATCGTGCCCGCAGTTGGTTGGTCTACGACATATTACCCACTGCAACAGTATGGGCTAAAGCTCAAGTTCGTCGATATTGATTTGAATACCCTGAACTATGATCTAGAATCACTATCTACTGCTGTCACAGATCAGACCCGGGCTATTATGGTGGTAAACCTTCTTGGTAATCCAAATGATTTTGATGCTTTGAACAATATTATAGACGGACGGAAGATTGTGATGATTGAGGATAATTGCGAATCTATGGGAGCGACTTTCAATGGCCGTGAAGCTGGCACTTTTGGGATTGCTGGCAGCTATTCAGGTTTTTTCTCGCACCATATCTCAACTATGGAGGGTGGAATTTGCGTGACGGATGATGAAGAGCTTTATCATGTAATGCTGTCAATCCGTGCACATGGATGGACACGGAACTTGCCAAAATTTAACCATTTAACGGGAGAAAAAAGTGATAATTCCTTTGAGGAATCCTTTCGTTTTGTTCTTCCAGGCTATAATTTACGTCCGCTTGAGATGTCAGGCGCTTTAGGGCGTGAACAACTCAAGAAACTTCCCAGCCTTGTCGATGGACGTCGTATCAACGGGGCGCTGCTGCAACAACGTCTGAACGGACATCCACGGTTTATGATACAACAGGAAATTGGCAAAAGCAGTTGGTTCGGTTTTTCTCTAGTGTTGCGCGATCCATCAGCAGGCTCGCGTTCTCAATTAGTGCGCGATCTTATGGAAGCAGGTTTTGAGGTACGCCCAATCGTTACTGGTAACTTTGTCAAGAATGAAGTGATGAAGTATTTCAATTACAGTATTCATAGCAAATTAAAGAATGCCGATTATATTGATGAGCATGGGCTATTTGTAGGCAACGATCACTATAATATGAGCGATGCTATAGATGCGCTTGCTGCCCTTTAATTCAAAAAAGATACATAAATATAAATTTTGAATAGCTTTGTGGTTAATTTGGTGAAAAATATGCTGCTGTGCAGGAATAGCTGCCGAGATTACATCTATGCCCTTCATCTTATTTGATAGTGGTCGTATTAATTGCTCTTACCTTCTATGAGTGAATCGTTTAATCACATAATTAGCTAAAGGGTGAATCTGCAAGTTGGTGGATTAAGATTGCACTGAAAGACGGTGTGATAGAAGACTGTCGTAATTTTACAGAGAATTATGGCTTAAGAGGTTAATCTATGACGCGAATTACGCCAATTTTGCTCGCAGGTGGCTCTGGTACTCGTCTTTGGCCATTATCGCGCAAGAGCTACCCTAAGCAGTTCTCGACGCTTTTGGGCGATGAAACCCTATTTCAAAGCACCGCCAAACGCTTTGTCTCATCCCAAACCGTACAGTTTGATGCACCTATTACGATGACCAATTCAGATTTTCGTTTTATTGTTATAGAGCAGTTGCAAGGCGCCAGTATTGATCCCGGCGCGGTTTTGATCGAGCCCGAAGGCCGCAACACCGCTCCAGCAGTTTTGGCTGCGGCAATTTATGCCTGCAAGAGTGATCCGGAAGCTACGATCTTGATTGCGCCTTCCGACCATATTATCCCCGACACGTTGTCCTTTCACGCAGCGATTTATAAGGGGCTGAAGGAAACGGCAAACGGGCGGATTGTCACCTTTGGTATCACCCCAATACGGCCTGAAACGGGGTACGGATATTTGGAATTGTCGGCGGCCTCATCTGGTGGCGCCGTACCACTTAAGCGATTTGTTGAAAAACCCGATACTGAAGCTGCCCAAGCGATGATGGGCGACGGGACCTATCTTTGGAATG
>Ga0209406_1000394_pt1 | contig 35083 bp, 17 predicted proteins | sample COGITO_mtgs_1204_FD_184808 | JGI IMG/M metagenome (GOLD analysis project Ga0209406, IMG submission 184808) | Pelagic marine microbial communities from North Sea - COGITO_mtgs_120426 (SPAdes) (version 2) | ecosystem: Environmental > Aquatic > Marine > Epipelagic ... | reverse complement strand
CTGAAAGAATATCAATAAAAGTGTAAAAAAGCGCATCTATTTTCTGTTGATTTTTTCCAAGTAAAAATTTTAATGGGGTTGAATTGAATCCTAAAAAAAAATTGTAAGACTATTTCTTTTAATATTTAAATATAAAACGCAGCAGTTTTTTGTAAACCACTGCGTTTTTCTTTTTAAATTATACTAGTATCTACTAATTAGTCCTTAATAATTTTAGAGGTAATTTTTATACCTTTTGAATAGTTAACTTCAACAAAGTAAATACCTTTTGCTAAATTCTCGATATCTATGTTTGCACTAGATCCATCTACTTCCTTCACTTTTACAAGTTGACCGAGCATCGTGTAGATTTTAACATTGCTAAGCGTGTTCTTGCTTTCAATTCTAAAACGGTCTTGTGTAGGATTAGGATACATTCTAAAAGATTCATCCAAGATCTTTATCTCTTCAACAGATAGTACTTGATTGGTTTCCATGGTCAAAATATGTTCCATAATTGCCTCCTGATTAGCTTCCCATAGAGCTTTTTGTTCTGGGAAAGCATTTAAATCACCAATAGGAAATCCAGCAGTAGATCCTGTAAGTAATGTTGCATTGGTATATGCTCCATCCCATCGTGGCCAAACTGTTGGATAGAAAGCCGCAGTTGTACCAGCCCAGCCATCAACATCCCAAAACTGACTTGGTTGCTCACCTACAGGGTCACCGGTCAATATATTAAGGTTATAATACCACCACAAGGCAGATTCAGCAACATCTATACTGTGTGTTGCGACACGAGGATCTACCCAGTTTGGATTCTGGTCATACCAAGTATTAGCTATTACTAAGTCCGGAAAGTCGTCGCTAGTGTTGAACATAAGAGACCTGCTGTTATCAATGATATCTTGTCCTCTGTTATCGGTATCCCAATCAGTTACAAAATACTTAGGTGTCTCATCATTCCACTCTATAGGGTATAGCCATAATGGCTCATCTGGGTTGTTCACACCGTGTGCTAACTCTATATTCTTTACAGACTCTGATACATATTGAGCATTACGATTCCACATAATTTTTCTTAAACTAGGAAGGCTCTCATTTACACCAGCAACAGAAGCTGTATCTACATACTTAATAGTGGGATATGCTCCAAATCCAGCATCCGGATCTCCATTCCAAGCAGTAAGCTGCACATAGTTTGTTAAATCTTCAAACAAGTTATTATTAACATACTGGTTTGGATCATCATAATTTCCCATTAATCCAACATCATGCCATATTACGGTATTGTGATTAAACCAAATAAAGTTAGAGACTTTATCTGCAGCTTCTTCTCTAATGATAGTGTGGTCAGTTGATATAAACGAATTATTTTCAATATAAAGTGTATCAGCGAAAACATTTCTAATCATATGACCTCCACCCGGGCTAAATGCATTTCCTTGACGAAGGAATTGATTGTTTGTTAAAAAAACATCTGAAAGGTCAGAAAATTCATTTCCTTTCATAAAATCAGTAGTACCAACAGGATCTACAATACAACCATCCATTTCCAACCTTACTTTGTCGTTGAGTTGAGCAACATTACCACCTGTTTGTCCATCTGAAGTATTGTTGGCAATAAAGATATTTTTAAAGCTTACATCGGCCCTTACATCAAACATATAAGTAAATGGTGTATTTTCACCAGTTAAACCAGTTTGCAAAACAGGCATATACTCACCGTCGTCAGGTATTGCACCTTCAATAACAAACCCTTCACCTGGATTTGTTGCTAATAATTCTATGGTTGCAGTTAGCGTATAATAACCGTTAGCCTCTAACATATAAATTTTGTTTGAGCCGTTAGCTGTTATTGCAGCGTTCAAAGCACCTCCGTTAACGTAGTCGGGTGCTACATTTATGACCTCTTGTGCAAAGTTCCCAAGCCCCACAAGTAAAGCGCCAAATAATAAAGTAATTTTTCTCATTATGTTAAAATTTTAATTAATTGTTAAATTGATATATAAAATAATAGTACTCATTCAAATTCTTAAAGTCTAAATCGCAATCCTAAATCGGCTGTTAAACCATAGCGTTCAATTCTTGTTGGCCTGTCATCCCCTCTTCGTTTTCTTATCTCTGGTGTATCTGTAAAATTGGACGTGCTAAACATGAGATCAAGACCTTTAACCGGTAGTTTATATGTTGCTTGTAAATCGAAGCGGCTAAATGCTGTTAAAAACAGGTCTGTTTCGGGTATTATAGTTTTTGATAAGAATTTTTCTCCTATGTATTGATAAGAAAGATAGGTTGAGAATTTCTTATAACTAAAGCCTAAAGTTGCATTAAACAAATGTGACGGCATATTTGTCATGGGTCCTTCAACTAACTCATCATATGCTTGTGACTCATAAATTGGTCTATCTCCTCTTCCTGTGCCAACTTGGACGTCGAGGTAATTGACATAGACATAAGTGGTTTTATTATTGGTATACGAATAGTTTAGGTTAAGCGTAAAGTGATTGAATGGCTTTGGCAAGTTCAGAAAGTTGGTTTGCCACTCTACCTCAATACCTTTGGCAATACCTTCGTATGGATGATTCTGAATCTCCACTACATCAACGCGTTGCTCTGGTTTAAAATCACCCAGCTCAATGTCAGTATCAATAGACAATTTTGTCCAATTCAAATTGTTAATTTTGTCTTCTACTTCCTTGTAAAAAAGGGTTACAGAGAAAAGACCTATTTTAGGGCCGTGAACTGCTACTCCAAAGTCGATGTTAGTCCATTGCTCTGGTTTCAAATTAGGATTACCAGAACTATAATTCAAATTAAGATGATCTTCAAGTACCCAAGGCTGCAATTGTCTTACACCTGGGCGTTGGAGCGTTTCGGTATAAGAAAACAGTCCTTGTAACCAGTCTAATGGCTTGTATTTTAGTTGTACCATGGGTAAGAAGTATTCGTTGTCATGGGTTGCATTTACGGATTCTCCAATTAATGCAATATCGGAGGAAATATCATTTTTAACATGCCAGGCATTCATATCGTAATGGTAATTTTCGTATCGCACACCTGGTACAAAATCCAGGTTATTCCCAATTTTTATCTCGGTCATTATATAACCTGCGGAATGACTTACAGAATAATCGCTGGTTCCCAAAGCGTTGCCGTTAAAATCCACCCGTTGCAAATGACCAATTTGTCTAAATATGGGTGTCCAATAATCTTGCCCACGGTTAAAGGCATAATCAGTCATAGCATCATACCAGTTAAGAATTTCATTTACTCTATCCATGTTTGGATACCATCCAAAATTGTATCCTTCGTTTAAAAAATTATCGTTATAGTTTCCCTGATCCAACAGGTACGAACCCAATATATGTCCATTGTGAGTGTAGAATTCAGGAGTGATATTAAAGTCATCATTCCAAAGTGAGCCATCCTCTCTTGGAACTTCAATATTTCCCATAATAATTCCAGGAAAATAAGCAGATCTTTTAACTACTCCATAGGTTTCCCGGTCGGAATTCTGGTGTTTATACCGTCCTCCCCATTTAAGATTCCCAGAGATACTGCCGCCAATGGTATAGGGAAGTTCCATATTTATTCGGGTATCAATAGTTATATTTTCTGCTTCGCTGGTATTATAGCGAAATCCGGGTTGAGACGAAGTGTTACCTGTTAGTTTATACTCGTTTATGTATGCAGAAGTGTTTTCCATTGGTGCCAGAGCCACAAATTCTATGTGCGACAAGGTCTGCCTTTGTTCTAAAGTCAATACTTCATCATAAGCCGTCAAATTGTTAAAACTGGTACGTCTCCGTTCACTATTATTGTGTGCATACCCAAATGAAGCAGAATAGTCAACTTTTACTTTTCCTAATAAATGTTTTGCGGTTAAAATTGACGATAAATTATAACTGTCGTTACCCTTAGTATCGTCTAAAGAATAAGATGAACCTCCTCCTGAATAGTTATGAGACACATTTAATGCACCACCCGGAGTATGGGTTGCAATGTTAGACCACTCGATGGATGCCGTTGGCGAAAAACGATAATCTGTTGTTAATATGGCAGAATTACGTTTTACTGTTCTATCTACATCTGTTAGGCCTACATTACCGGTTTGTAACTTTAAGACTTCACCTTCAATAACTGATTGATTACCAACTCCAATACCAGCATTAAGTATTTCTGCACTTCGGTCGGTTGCTTCGGTTGATAGATTTAGACTTACACCTAATTTTTTATCTAAAAAACGCCAACTGGAACTAATATTAAACTTGTAATTATCAAAGGTATTGTTAAGTGCACTGTATCCACCCTGCGTTAATATGCTGGTAGAGTTTGTATTGGGAGCAGTACCCAACTTTAGGTTTACGGTACCGGCAGTAGAGGCGGCATCCATATCTGCGGAAACCGATTTAAATACTTCTACATTTTGTAAAGCATATTGCGATAAGTCTGTAAGATTAACAGGTATTTCAACTCCATTTACTGTTGTATTATGATAACCTTGCATACCACGTACAACAATTCCGTTTGCCTCACCACCCGATCTGGTAACTGTTACACCGGGTAAACGACCAATTGCCTCGGCAGCATTGGCATCAGGGTTTTGCTGAATTCTATCAGCCGATACTACATTTACAACTTTAAGTGAATTTATCTGCTGGTTAATGGCCTTCATTTGTCCTTTTGCCTGGCTGGTTACAATAATCTCGTCTAGAGATTCTGACCCACTCTCTAGTGCAATATTCATTGTAAGTTCTGAAACCTCACCGCTAAAATCGACCTGGAATGTTTTATCTTCGAAACCTAAATAGATTACTTTGATGTTAAATTTACCATTACGTATTCCCGTTAAAATATAATCTCCGTCAAGGTCGGTTGTTGTTCCTATTTGAGTTTTTGATGGAGTTTCAACGCCATTCTCGAAGTAATGGGTTATCATTACATTTGCAAAGGGTAATGATTCACCTTCGCTATCGGTAATTTTCCCAGATAATGTGTTTTGCCCGAAAGTTATTACAGTACTTGTAAGAATAAAAAAGATAATAGTTAGCGTTTTGGTCATCTTAAAATTTTGGTTTTGATAAGTTATCTAATTCAAAAATAGAATCATTATGCATGACTGTTGTTTTAAGAGGTAACACAAAATTATTAATTGGTAACAAATGCATTTAAACTGGTAGCAAATGCATGTTGGTGACTAAAAAAATAAAAACACCTCGATTTTATGTGATCTTTGATTGTATGTATTCTCTGCTGTGAGTAATTGTAAAAACGATGATTGAAGGATACCGATGTAAAGGATTAGAGCTCATAATTTTTAAGAAACTCTTCAAAAGAAATTGGTTTAAAGTTTCTAGATAAGAAATGATTTTTATACGTTTCGTAATTTTTTTCGCAAATACTAAAACTTCTTTTGAAGTGTCAATATCCATTTGTAATATCCGTTGCATGCTAAGAAAATTATTATGATTAGTAACTCCTTTTAATACTCTTTCTCATTTGGTTTCCTTCAACCAAATACAATGAGGTTATCCCAGTATACCACTATATTACGGCTAATACTGTAATGTATTAGTTTTATAATAGCACAGAAAACCCAAAGTTGATTTGTGTTAATCTTCCTCATTTACTAAATCTTATAATGGCAAGATAGAACCATACTAATTGAAATTTGTTTGTTGAGGTAACAGAATATTCTTAATTGGTAACAGATGTATATTCGAAAAGAAATAAACCCAAGGCTTCACAGAATTTATGTCATGTTTTGCTCGAAATTTTTCTCCGATTCAATTCCTGCATAACCAAACAAACCATGTGTTACTCATCAAATAAAAGACAGTAATTATGCACGCGACTCCTAATTTTTACAATGATTCACATCCATGTTACCTACCAATACTTTTTAGTTACAGAACAAAACAGAAAATTGCAGCACACACCATAGTTTTGATAAATAATTTCTTATGATATTATCAAGCAATATAACTTTGAATTATTTTCGTGAAGACCTAAGAGATAGTTCAGGATGCTTCAAATAAAAAGCAGCTATAATTTGCAATAATAAAAATGAAACCAAATATTTAAACTTACTGAATTGAATGAATAGAAAAGTACACAGTAAAAGAATTTTGGCACTCTATAAAATCTAATTGAATATAAATACAGAAAAGAAAATGCATCAAACAAAAACTTCCTCGTTTATGAGAAAAAGAATCTCTTTGATTTCCCTTTGGATCCTGTCGTTGGTGATCCCCTCACTTATGGCACAAGAATCGAATCAATCTGACTATCCTATGGGGGTCTTCAATTTTGATTTCGCCCGGTTGGGTGCCGATGAAACGAGTCAGGTGAATGAATTGCAAGCCATAGGTTATGGAGGAATGACGATGAGAGTAAACACGAACAAAAATCTTGAAAAACTGAAGCGATATCAAGCTGCCATTGGTGATGCACCATTCAAGATATACGCAGGCTTCTTTACCGTCTTTTTTGACAAAGATCTTACAGCCCAAAATGCGCACCTTGATAAGGTAATTAAAGCCCTCAAGCAATCAGACTCAAAGCTGTGGATTATCCTGCGTGTAAAGGGCGGATTAGAGGTCAAACGTGAGCAGATTGTAGATTTCCTGCGATCAGCAGCAGAACGCGCGAAGGCGGCTGGGGTAGAGTTGGTTATCTATCCACACTGGTCAGGCAATAATCCCCTCAATGTTTGCCTAATCGAATCAGCAGAAGATGCCCTTTCTTATATAAATGAAATACAAAGCGACAACCTCTTTGTATCACTCCATCTCTGCCATGAAATCAAGGCGGGTAATGGAGATCGACTAAATGAGGTCGCAGCCAAAATAGAACCCTGGCTCAGACTTCCCTCCATCAACGGAGCCGATAACGATGCGGTGCATGAGGAGGAAGGCTGGGAACGAGGTATTCAGCCTTTGACCATGGGCGATTACGATGCATCCAAGTTGCTGAAAGCCTTGAAATCTGTAGACTATAAAGGTCCGGTTATCTTGCATACCTGGGGCCTCCAAAAATCCGCTCCAGATCATCATCATACTTCGTTTAAACGATTCCAAGAAATGGTCGACGCAATTTCAGAAGATGGATCTAGAAAAAACAAGGCCTTTAAAGAGCGTTGTCACGAATATAATTTACAATTAAATAACAAAATCATTATGAAAGATATAAATGTTAAAACATCACAAGAATTCGAACTTCCAGCAGCTACTATTTGGAACCTTATAGCTGGTTTCAATACACTGCCCGACTATCACGCTTCCGTTCCAAAGAGCCGCTTGAGCAAAGAAGGGAATGTTCGCTATCTAACTATTTCCGAAGATGCAGGAGGAGGAACAGTTGTCGAACGATTGGTGAATTTAGATGACGAAGCAATGAGTTTCAGTTATAAAATCATCGAACTTATCGACTGCCCCATGCCTTTTAGAGATTACCAGGCATGGGTCAAAATTGAACCTACTGGTAAGAATTCCTGTAAACTACACTGGAACAGTTCTTTTAATGTAGAAGGTTCAAGCAAGAAAGAAGCCGAAGAGCTTGCGCGTGTGATTTACCAAGGTTGCTATGATGGAATCACGCGAGTTTTGGTAACTAATAGATCTAAGTAGCTGTTTAATAGTTACAAAGTAGAGCGAAAATAAGAAACGTATAAAAAAGAAAACTATTAAAATTTTAAAAGATGAAAAAAAGTTTATTTACCCTAGTATTTGGATTGTTAATTAGTGTTACTGCTGTGGCACAATCTAATTTAGAAAAGCATGTAGAAAAATCTACAGATATAAAAATAGAAAGAATAGAAGCAAGCTTAAAATTTCAAAACGATGAAGAGAAAGAGAAATTTGCGACCCTGACAAAAGAACAACTAACAAGACATTTTAATATAGGTAAAAAATATAAAAAAAGTGACCCAGAAATGTGTAAACAAAAAAGAAGAGATAATAATAAACAATATAATAAAGAACTACAAGAAGCTTTTGGAACGGAGCGCGCTAAAGCGTTATTGCAAGCTAGTAAAAAATAAGAACCTTTTTTTATAAATAACTTTGATAAAAAATTATGACGAATATTTTTAAAAACATTTTAGGATATAGCCTCATGGCAATAATGTTATTAGGTGCAAGCGACAACACGAATGCGCAAAACCCTCTTGATACTGAGGGAATGAACATAATATTTATTCTTGTTGACGATCTGGGGTGGAGCGATACAGAATTATATGGGACAACCAATCTATACAAAACCAAAAATATAAAGCGGCTTGCCGAGCGTGGACTCACTTTTACAAACGCCTATGCTGCAAGTCCTTTGTGTTCTCCAACCAGAGCGACACTGCTATCGGGTCAGGCTTCTGCTAGAACGGGTATCGTAAATGCTGTTGGGCATACGCGTAATGTACGTCTGGAAGCAACATTGAATACTAAAGGGCGAGTAGGAGATAAAGCCTTAAAAGTGGCGTCTGCCACCAGATTGAATAATGAATTGCCTACGCTTGCCAAACAATTGAAAGCAAGTGGTTATGCTACCGCTCATTTTGGTAAATGGCACTTAGGGCATGCTCCATATATACCGACGGAACATGGGTTTGATGTGGACCTACCGCGTGCCAATACTGCGGGGCCATCAGGAGGGTATTTGGCACCATGGAACTACAATAATTTCGAACCAAACTACCCCAGTGAGCATATTGAAGATCGTATGAGTGAAGAGGCTATTTCATGGATGAAGGCTTTAGATAAAGAGCAACCGTTTTATATGAATTACTGGATGTTTTCTGTACATGGCCCGATCCAAGGAAAACAAGATTTGATTGAAAAGTATAAGAAAGAAATTGATATGAGTAGCACACAACGTTCTCCAACCTATGCAGCCATGGTGGAAACTATGGATGATGCTGTGGGTGCTCTATTGGATGAGGTAGACAGGTTAGGAATTGCAGATCGCACAGCTATTATTTTATTTTCGGATAATGGAGGTAATATGTATATCAACGTACCGGAATCCACTACGGATGGAACAGAATATACTACTTTTCCAACAGATAATGCCCCTCTTAAAGGTGGGAAGGCCACGATGTTTGAAGGAGGGATTCGAGTGCCATGTGTGATCGTTTGGCCTGGACTTACCAGTCCAGGGACTAAAACAGATGCTAGAATTCAATCAACGGATTTTTATCCAACCCTTTTAAATTTGGTGGGAGCTTCTATTCCCAAGGATTACCCAGTTGATGGAATTGATTTTTCGCCGGTACTTAAAGACTCTAAGTGGGAAAGAAAAGAGCCAATGTTTACCTATTTTCCTGCTCCACCACCGGTACAGAATTGGTTACCTCCAGCGATGACGGTTCATGATGGCAAATGGAAGTTGATTCGACTATTTCATCAAGGAGAAAATGAGGCACACGACTATTTGCTTTATGATTTGGAAAAAGACATAAGTGAGACCAAAAACTTGGCAGCAAAATATCCAAAACAGGTAAAACGATTGGATGCATTGCTCGAAAAACATATCGAAGAAACTGGAGCAGTTATTCCGGTACCAAATCCCGATTTTGATGCTACTAAATATCGACCTGAATTGATAGGGGTAAGGCCAGATAGAAAGAACAAAAAGAACAAAAAGAACAAAAAGAAGAAGAGGAAGAAGAAGTTAGTAGAGGTGAATGATGGGAAATAATTGGACGCGGCATATACTAAAAATCACATCCTACTGATTTGAAAAAACGATCTATTGATTGGCGCTTTAGATTATAGGCGTTCCTTTTATATTAGCAAACAAATAGCCCTTCGAACACTCGAAGGGCTATTTGCTTGTTGTACTTACTTTACTCATTTTAGAAAATGCTGTACCTATTATGCTGCTGTACAGCACATAGATGCCCCTTCTATTTACTATATGCACGGTAAACCTTATTCGAGCTATTATATGGCTTTATGATTTCGCTATTTTTGGTAGGATATGGTAACTTTTATTACTGGTTTCCTGTCCCTAAGATCCTATTTTATTGGTGATTTACATAGATGTTACCAATCCATACTTTTTGGTTACGAGATAAAACCAAGGATTGTATTTCATATGCTAGTTTTGACTGAGATTCATGCCATATATTCTAGAGCTATGGATAAAATTTCAATTAACCTTACAAATACTATTTATGATGAAAAAACTACTTTCAACAAGACAAGAAGCCCAAAATGCTAAAAGACCACATGGTACTTTTATAATGTTATTGCTTTTCGCATTGCTTTTAAATTCGCAAAACTCTTTTAGTCAGATCTACGATTTTACCAATGATGTAGATGGGTTTGATGATGGTTTAAAAAATTTGACCGTAGTACATAACAATGCTGGGTATTTAGACTGTACGACAAACGGAGACAATGATCCGCAAGTGTCTAATAATCTTTTGACTAATGCTTTTAGTACGGATGATTTAGACCAACTAAATATACGTGTGAAAAATGGGACCAGTCATACAAACGCTCTGTTTATAATATATACGGATAATCTACAATTCAATGTTCTTTTTCGAACGACAACGGGTGCTACTGAATTTGAGGACTTGTCTGTGGATCTTACGAGCAAAACAAGTACTTCAGGTACTGGTAGTGTAGCATGGTCGGACGGTCTCACGGTTACTAAAATTAGGGTTGATCCTAACGGTAATGGTGCAGTTGGTACAATTTCATTTGATTATATTCGTTTTCAGGATTCTTCGACATTGAGTTCTTCAAATACACAGGTTAGTGAAGTTAAAACGACACTTTACCCTAATCCAGTTAAAAGAGGTCAAGATGTGAATATTCAATTGGCAAATATCAATAAGCAACAGTATAAACACATAGCTGTGTATGATTTGCAGGGAAGATCTGTTATTAACAGAACGCTGGATAGCAATGAATCACCAAAATTATCTACCAGTCAATTGACAAAAGGCCTTTATTTTGTCCATTTGGGGGGTGAGGATTCTAGTGAAGTATTTAAGCTAATTGTTGATTAGCAGTCTACATTAATGAGGAATTTAATAATGTAATTCTGAAACAAAAACTGGCTATTGGATGCATTGCTCATAAAGCATATCAAAAAAATTGGAGCAGTTGTTCCGGTACCAAATCCAAATTTTGATCCTGCTAAATAGCGATCGACCTGAATTGATAGGGGTACAAAAAAAAGAGGTTAACAGAGGTGAATGTTGGGAAATAATTGGACTCGGCATATACTAAAATCACAACCTACTGATTTAAAAAAACGATCTATTGATTGGCGCTTTAGCTTATATGCGCTCCTTTTATATTAGCAAACAAATGAGGCCGTCTAAAAAGTGTTGTAGCCCGTCATTGCGAGGCACGAAGCAATCTGTAAATATCTGACTATCATTTTACAGATTACTTCACTCCGTTCGTAATGACAATGTGTTTTGCCTTTTTAGACGGCCTCATTTGTTTTTTGTACTTACTTTACATATTTTGAAAATGCTTTACATATGCTGCTACTGAAGAGCACATAGATACCTCTTCTATTTACTACTTTATATAAGGTAAACCTTATTTGAGCTATTATTTTGGATACCGTCCACAAAAGTGTGTCTAAAAAAAAGAAATTGCAAACAAATGAAGCCGTCCAAAAAGTGTTGTAGCCCGTCATTGCGAGGCACGAAGCAATCTGTAAATATCTGACTATCATTTTACAGATTACTCCACTCCGTTCATAATGACAATGTGTTTTGCCTTTTTATACAGCCTCATTTGTTTTGTACTTACTTTACTCATTTTGGCAAATGCTGTACGTATGATGCGGCTGTACAGCACATAGATGCCCCTTCTATTTACTATATGCACGGTAAGCCTTATTCGAGCTATTATATTTCTTTATGATTTCGCTATTTTTGGTAGGACATGGTAACTTATATTACTGGTTTTCTGTCCCTAAATTCCTATTTTATAGTTCATTTTCACAGATGTTACCATTCAATACTTTTTGGTTACAAGATAAAACTAAGGATCACATTTCATATTTTAATTTTGTATATATATTTGTATAATATATTGTTGAAGTACGAATAAAATTTTAACTAACTTATCTAAATAACCATTTTATGAAGAAAAAAGAATTTTTAACAAGGCAACGAGCCAAGAATGGTAAAAGACCGTATGGCGCCTTTATGATGTTATTGTTTTTCGCATTGCTTTTAAACGCACAAAACATGTACAGTCAAGACAAGACAATTACGGGTACCGTAATAGATGAAGCAGGTATGCCATTGCCTGGTGCGTCTGTAATAATAAAAGGCACGACCATTGGTACACAAACAGATTTTGATGGTAACTATTCGCTATCCGTTACAAATGACAGCGCTACTCTTGTGTTCTTATATATTGGGTATACTGTTATTGAGCAGTCGGTTGCTGGAAAATCCCTTATAAATGTAACTCTTAAAGAAGATGCAGAAAGTTTAGATGAGGTTGTAGTTGTAGGTTACGGTACACAAAAAAGATCAGACCTTACAGGTTCAGTAGCATCTGTTACCGCGAAGGATATTGCTGTAACGCCTGTTGTCTCTTTTGATCTGGCGCTTCAAGGAAGAGCAGCTGGTGTACAAATAACAAGTAATTCTGCTGAGCCTGGGGGAGGCACTTCAATATCTATTCGAGGGTCTAATTCTGTTCTAGGTAATAACGAACCATTAATTGTAATAGACGGATACGCTTTGCCAGAAAATGTGGAAGCAACCAGTGGTGCAGAAGGACATAGCCAACCTACTAATGCTCTTAGTTTTATCAATCCTTCTGATATTGAATCTGTTGACATTCTAAAGGATGCATCTGCTACTGCCATTTATGGGTCAAGGGGGGCTAATGGTGTTATTGTTATCACTACTAAAAGTGGAGCTGAAGGGAAAGCAAAAGTTTCTGTATTTACTGAAACTGCTATTACTACAATTCCTCCTGGTTTTGCAGAGTTATTAGATGGTCCAACTTTCATTAGATTAAAAGATGAAAATAGGGCTTTGAGAGGTCAAGATCCAATATATAACGGTGAAACTGATGAAGACGGTAATTATAGTCCTTTACCTGAAGAGTTTGGCACTACAAATTGGCTTGATGAGATTTTAAACCATGGTATTAGAAAGTCTGCTACGTTAACAGTATCTGGAGGTTCAAAAGAATCAAGTTACTTTCTATCTACTAACTTCCTTCAAAACGAAGGAATCTTAAAAGGCACAAAATATCAAAGGGGTAATATACGCTTAAATTTAAAAACAAAAGTAAGTAAAAGATTCTCTCTCAATACACAAATTAACTACTCACGTGTAAAAAATCAACGTTCTAATGCCGGTAATGGAGTTGTAGTTGCCTCAGGTCCAGTATTTAATGCTTATAAAGCAAACCCAACGTATGGGCCTAATCAGCAATTTAATGAAGAGGACGGTGATGGCGATATTAGCGGTGAGGATGGAACGCTATTTCAAAATCCAAAACTTCAATTACAAAATAATGACAATGGAACATGGAACGAAGATATTATTATTAATTTAAGAGGAAAATTTACTCTATTAAAAGGCTTAGACTTCAACGTTACTACAGGTTTTAAATCTAAAAATAGTAGAAGAGAACAGTATTTTCCATCAATATCTGGTCAAGGAGAAAGAACCAATGGGAAAGCTTTATACAATATGGCTGGTAATGTAAATATGCTTGTTGAAACTTTTCTTAAATATAATAAAAGTTTAGGGTCTAGAAAAAGCCATAAAATAAACCTTACCGGTGGGTATTCTTTTCAAGACAATACCACGAGAAATCTTAATACACGAGTTGAAAATTTTCCAACAGATGCTTTAGGTACTGACGCTATAGGTATAGGTTTAGAAGGGTATATACCTACAAGTAGTAAGATTACGAAGTCGATAGCTTCATTTTATTTTAGATCTAACTACAATTACAAAAGTAAATACTATGCAACATTCACGGGTCGTGCAGATGGTTCAACTGTGTTTGCATCAAATCAAAAATGGGGATTCTTTCCTTCAGGAGCAGTAGGATGGACCGTTTCTAATGAGGAGTTTTTTCAGGGGATCAGTCGAGTTGTGTCTAACTTAAAATTTAGAGCAAGTTATGGTATTACAGGATCTCAAGCTATTCCCCCATTACGTTCATTATCAATTTTAGGTCCGGCAAGTGCTGTTATTAACGACCAATTACAAGCAGGTTTTGCACCTAGTCAGTTGGCCAATGCGAATTTAGAATGGGAAAAAACTACCCAATCTGATATAGGGTTGGATCTAGCATTTTTTAAAGGACGCATATACTCGAGCATGGATTATTATTTGAAAACTACGAACGATTTATTGATGAATTTTCCACTGCCAAACTCATCAGGTTTTACGTCAATCATTTCAAATACAGGATCTATTGAGAACAAAGGATTTGAAATTTCTTTAGGGGCTCATATCATTCAATCTAGAAAATTTCGTTGGAATACCAATATAAATTACAGTACTAATAAAAATAAAATACTAAGTTTAGGACCAAACGATGCGGATATTTTCGGCCGTCCTCCATCAGGAAATATTGTTAAGTTACCTTCCAATATCCTACGAGTTGGGGAGCCCTTTGCTGCTTTATATGGTTTTGAGATTTCAGGTCTTATACAAGAATCAGACTTTGATGCCGACGGTAATGCCACTATCCCTCTTTATGGTAATGATAAAACGTTGGGTTCTTGGAAATTTAAAGATGTCGATGAGGATGGCATAATTACTGCAGCAGATAGAACAATAATTGGAGACCCAAATCCAGATTTTACTTTTGGATGGAATAACGACTTTACTTATGATAATTTCTCCCTAAATATATTCATTCAAGGGGTAATAGGAAATGATGTTATGAATGTTGATCGTCTTTTCCTTGCTTCTGGTAGAGATATTGATAATAGTTTGTTAAGTTGGTATAACAATCGTTATACAGCAACAAACCAGCATAATGATGCAAGATACCCTTCTGTGAATCAACAGGGTAGCCTAACACCACATTCTGCAATTGTAGAAGATGGTTCCTATGTACGTCTAAAAAATGTTGCTTTTAATTATAATGTTCCGCTAAAAGGTTCCAATGGTATTCGTAGCATGAGAGTGTCGCTAACGGCTACAAACCTTCTGACGTTTACAAATTATTCTGGAAATGACCCTGAGGTTAATGTTTTGGGAGGAAGAAATAGATGGGAACGAGGTATCGATTATGGATCATATCCAAGAGCACAAACATTTACACTAGGGTTAAATTTAGGATTTTAAAAAATAAAATTATGAAAGTAAATATATATAAAATGAATAAAATACTATATTTCGCATTTATATGTGCATTTTTCTCTTGCACCGACTTAGAAGAAGAAGTATTTTCTCGGGTATCTCCAAGCAATTTTTACAATACACCAGAAGATGCCGATACAGCCATCATTGCAATATACCAAACTATGAATCGAGGGTTATTTGATGCTGCTATGCCTTCATTAGTCTTCGTGGCTTCACCTCATGTTTGGACTAGAGTGTCATATAGAAAATCGTATGCAAATTATACCGTTACAGCTGCGGAAACAAGGTCTAACCCAAGTGTTTGGCGAAAGTCTTATGAAGCTATCTTTAGGGCTAATGTTGCAATTGGTGAGATAGAAAAGAAATTTTATGGTGATGGATATGAGGCTGAGAGATTAGCAATTATAGCAGAGGCGAAGTGGTTAAGAGCTTTTAACTATTTCAATTTAGTACGTTTATATGGAGAAGTACCAATGCCTACAGTAGCGACTAGTGATATTGAAGGAGCTCGTTTACCAAGAACTTCCATAGCGAATATTTATGAGCAAATCATAGCAGATTTAAAGTATGCTGAAACAAACTTACCTGATCGAAAAAGAACTGATAGTAAATTGGGAAGACCTGTAGTAGGTACTGCTAAGTTTTTACTTGGAAAAGTATATTTGACCATGGCTGGTTTGCCTTTAAATGATGCTTCTAAAATGCCAATGGCACATGCTAAAATAAAAGAAGTAATTGACAACAAAGAGCAATGGGGATACGACTTGCTGGATAGTTATGAAGATGCTATTAGAATAGAAAATAATGCTGAAAGAATATTTAGCGTACAACAATCTAGGGCGATTGAAGCTCAAGGTACGCAAATGGCATTTGTTTGGGGTGGTAAATGGTGGAATCGTGGAGGTAAAAGTGGTGGTCAATATCATGGCGGTTTTACAAAAGATTTTTATGATTCTTATGAACCTACAGATGAACGTAGAGATGTTACCATGGCACTTACCTATGAACATTTTAGAACTGGAAAAACCTTAACTTATATGGAGACTAGACAGCTCCAAGAAGCATCTGGTATTCCGCAGAACAAATACAATGACCCCGAACAACTTTGTTGTAATGGGCAGAATGATATTATCGTATACCGTTACTCTGATGCTTTATTAATGTATGCTGAAGCAGAAAATGAGGTAAACGGCCCAACTACAACTGCATATCAATATTTAAATGAGGTAAGAGCACGTGGTGGGGCAAGTACTTATGATGCATCAGGAGGGTTATCGCAAGATGAGTTTAGAGAACTTATATATAAAGAACGTTTTTGGGAATTATCTTTTGAATTTCATGAAGTTTATGACATTCGAAGATTAGGTAAAGTAGAGGAAGCAATATCTATCAATCCGGAGGCTGTAAAAGCTGGAACCGTTTATGAACCAAGGTATGAATTATGGCCAATTCCGGTTTCTGAAATTCAAACAAACATAGAATTAAACGGAAAGAACAACCCTGGTTGGTAAACCTATAGTAAGTTTTTTGTTAATTAAAGGGTGGATTAATTCAAATTTTCACCCTTTTTGTTACAGGCTAAAGCAGGTGTTTTTAATGAGGCTTTCCTTTTTACCATGATGTATTATTTGATTGAATCAAACGGAATGAGGATATACATCAAGTATATCTCAGAGTAGTTTAAAAAACTATAAATACTCCTATTGAGGGTTGCTTCTTCAACGGCCTTATTATGCTGAAAACAGCATGAAATACAGACTAAAATTTATTCATTTAACCAATAAGATAAGATGGATGCAATAGCATAATGTGTGCACAAAAATGAATTATAACAATTATAATTTAAAATGAGATTAAAATAAAAATGAGCGTTTTATTAAGCTCGTTTTAGGTTGTATTTGATATGAAAGTAATATTGAATTTAAATCAAATTTAGCACACGCACAAAAAAAAATAACAAATGAGAAGAATAAGTATCTTAATTATAGTAGTATTAATCGTGTCGTCATGTGTTTCCAATAGCTCTATAGAAAACGGTGCTCTTGAAGTTAAAAACCTTCAATTAGAATATCAAGAAAATCCACAGGGAATTGATGTAGAAAAACCCCGTTTTAGTTGGGTTTTGGAGGGAGAAGGCAGAAATCGGTCTCAGTTGGCCTATCAAATTGTAGTGTCTTCAGATGTTCAAAAATTACTTACTGGTAATTGGGATATTTGGGATAGCGGCAAAGTACTATCTAATGAGACCAATCAAATCGAGTTTAACGGTTTAGAATTACAATCTAATTCAAACTATTACTGGAGAGTAAAAACATGGGATGCGTCTGGAACAGAAAGTTCTTGGAGTGATATTGCTAACTGGTCTGTAGGCTTGTTAAAATTTTCAGAATGGAAAGGGCAATTTATTAGTCATGATATTGGTTACGATAAAACAGACAAATATGATGATTTATACTTGCCACCTGCAAGATATTTAAGGAAATCATTCCATATAGATAAAAAAGTAAAACAGGCCAAAGTATATGCAACTGCTCTAGGACTTTACGAATTACGTCTTAACGGCGATAAGGTTGGCGATGATTATTTTGCTCCCGGTTGGACCGATTATAACAAAAGATTGTATTACCAGACCTTTGATATTACCAATGAAATAAAACAAGGTAATAATGCCATTGGAGCCGTAATTGCAGATGGCTGGTATTCTGGGTACGTAGGATATGCGCTATTAGTTAGATTGGATAAGGTAAGAGAATTTTATGGCGTTAACCCAGCATTTATGGGACAAATTCAAATTGAATATGAAGATGGTACCACAGAAACAATAGCGTCTGACTTATCTTGGAAAGCAAGCGAAGGTCCAATTAGAGAGGCAGACATTTTAATGGGCGAAGTCTATGATGCCAGATTGGAACATACAGGCTGGGATACACCTAATTTTGATGACAGCCAATGGAAGACTCCTAAATTATATACCTATCCTGGTGGAGCATTAGATGTGCACCCTGGTGGCCTAGTTAAAAATATTGAAGAATTAAAGACCAAAGCCATTACTGAACATGAAAAAGGCAAATATATATTTGATCTTGGTAAAAATATTGCTGGAGTTGTACGTCTTAAAGTACAAGGCCATAGCGGTCAAAAAATAACCATTCGCTACGGTGAAATTTTGAATGATGACGGTTCTTTACAAACAGAAAATTTACGATTGGCCAGAGCTACAGATACCTATATTTTGAAGGGTAAAGGTGTTGAAACTTGGCAGCCGAAATTCACATATCATGGTTTTCAATTTGTTGAAGTCTCTGGTTTAACTGAAAAACCAAACTTAGATGCTATTACAGGAATTGTAATGAGTTCTATTGAGACTGACAAAAGTACGTTTAGTTCTAGTAATGAGTTAAATAATACCCTCTACCAAAATATTAAAACGACACAAAAAGCGAATTATTTTGATGTTCCTACAGATTGCCCTCAAAGAGATGAACGTTTGGGATGGACGGGTGATGCCCAAACCTTTATGCGTTCTGGCACCTATATGGCAAACATGGCGCCCTTTATGACAAAGTATTTAATGGATTTAGATGATGCCCAACAATGGTATGGTGTTTATCCAAATTTTGCACCTTTCACATATTCGAGACCAAATCAATACGCACCAGCATGGATGGATGCAGGCGTTATTATGCCTTATAACATGTACAAAGTGTATAATGATACCAGAATTCTAGAATATATGTATCCAGGCATGGAAAAATTCATGGATTTTCAATTAGACGCAAGCACCGATTTTATAAGACCTGAAGCCAGTGCTAATTGGGGCGATTGGCTCTCGGTAAATGAGGAAACCAGTAAAGGGTATGTTGCGGCTGCTTTTTATGGATATGATGCCAAACTAATGATTGAAATAGCAAAAGCTTTGGGTAAAAAGGATGACATAGTAAAATATACCAACCTTTTTGAAAATATTAAAAAGGCAATTGCTAAAAAGTACATGTTGGAAAATGGACTCACAACAGAAGATACCCAGACAACCTATGCTTTAGCACTGTATTTTGACCTCTACCCTTCTGAGGAATTGGCTAAAAAAGGAGCCGAACGTGTCGCTCAAAAAATTAAAGAAAATGGATATACGTTTTCTACAGGATTTATAGGTACAAAACACATTATGCCAAGTTTATCAAAATACGGCTATCATGATACAGCCTTTAAACTATTTCAACAAACAAAGTACCCAAGTTGGGGATATTCAATTGTAAACGGAAGTACTTCTATCTGGGAGCGTTGGAATAGTTATACAAAAGACCAAGAGCAAAATTCAACTATTAACGCAGCTATGAATTCATTTAGCCACTATGCGTTTGGGTCTGTAGCAGAATGGATGTTTCAGTATGCCGTAGGAATCGATACTGAAGATTCGGGTTATCGAAATATTATTATTAAACCTGCCATAAGTAAAGAGATGAATTTTATTAATGGAAGTTATGAAAGCATCAATGGTTTAATTGAGTCATCATGGAATTGGGAAGGAGATACGATTACTATGAAGATAAGCATTCCTGCAAATACAAAAGCAAAAATACATATTCCAACTACGAACGTTAAAAGTTTAAAGGAAGGAAATAAAGCAGTTTCTGAAATGGATGCTATTAAAGTAATAGCGTTTAATGATGGATTGGCAATAGTGGAAGTCGGTTCAGGTACCTATTCTTTTAATTCTGAGTACAAGGAATAAATTTATAGAAATTATTTACAAAGGCCACCTTCATGTTTATTGAAGAGGTCTAATTTTAGACATTAATAAATACATTTTTTGATATGAATAAAAATAATCTTTTAATTTTCGCATTCACATTTACTTGTTTAGTAGCCTTGGCTCAGAAAAAGCCGTTACATTCTGAAAAACCAAATATTATTGTGATTTTTACAGATGACCACGGTTTTGCCGATTTAGGAGTTCAGGGTCAATTAAGTGATGTAAAAACACCATATATTGATCAAATGGCCAAGGAGGGCGTCAGAATGACATCGGGTTATATCACGGCGCCTCAATGTACGCCTTCTAGGGCAGGATTGTTAACTGGACGCTATCAGCAACGCTTTGGTTTGGATGAAAATGGCACGATTCCATTGCCATTGGAGGAGCTTATAATTCCTGAACGTATGAAAGAAGCGGGCTATACTACTGGAATGACAGGTAAATGGCATCTTGAGCCCAACCATATTGAAAAGGAATGGATTGCAGAAAACATGCCAGAATTGGTAGGGAAGAAAGTAAAGCACTCTGACATCCCATTTTCTAAAAAACTTTCTTACATGCCCTCTGAACGAGGTTTTGATGATTGTTTTCAAGGAGAAATGATTCGATATTGGGTGAACTATGATTTGGATGGCAACGATGTGAAAAAACAACATATCGTGGACAAAAGATTTCGTTTGGATGTGCAGACAGATGCTGCATTGACGTTTATAGACCGAAATCACGATACCCCTTTTTTCTTTTACTTGTCTTACTATGGACCTCATGTACCTCTAGAAGCGACTTCCTATTATCTCAATAGATTTCCTGAAGAAATGCCAGAGAGAAGGCGTTATGCATTGGCCATGTTGGCAGCGATTGATGATGGGGTAGGTGCTGTACGCAAATCACTTGAAGAATATGGCATTCTAGATAATACGATCATTTTCTTCATTGCGGATAATGGCGCCCCACTTAAAATTGAGAAAAAGGACCTTATGCCAATTAATTACCCAAGGGCATCTTGGGACGGATCTCTTAACGATCCCTACATTGGAGAAAAGGGGATGCTCTCTGAAGGAGGTATTCGTGTTCCATTTATTGTTTCATGGCCTGAGAAATTACCAAAAGGCATGACCTATGATCGCCCAGTTTCTTCATTAGATATGTCAGCGACCTCTATAGCCGTAGCAGGATTACCTAAATCGGAAGAACTAGACGGGGTGAATTTGATACCCTTCTTGAACGGTGACAAAACAGAAGATCCACACGAAAATTTATTCTGGCGTTTTTGGGATCAATCTGCAGTACGAACAGGTGATTTTAAATACCTTAAGGCTGGGAGTCGCGAGTTTTTATTCAATGTGGCGAATGACGATCATGAAAATGTGAACCTGATAACTGATTATCCTAAGCAAGCCAAAGCAATGAAGAAAAAACTAGAATTATGGGCTGGAGAACTTAAAAAAACAGGGCTTTCCAATAAATTGAAGCGGGAGAAAAACTGGTTTGATCATTATTTTAAAGAGAAATAAAATGGTATGACCACTATTTTGATGAATACTGCTGAAATATAAAAGAAATAACTATGAAACACATTTTGTTTACGGTATTAACACTATGCCTTACGCTTCAAGTTTTAGATGCACAAATAATTCTTACCAGCGACCAGCAATTGAATGACCTGTTGGATCCGGACAAAAAAATTGATCTTTCTACAGGTTTTACAAAACGCTATGCCAGCCTAAGAGAGGTTTGTGAAAATGTCAAAAAAAAGGGCAACCACACCCTTACCATAGCTTTTGATGAATTCTTCAGGCAATACCGTGATCATGCAGCAACAGAGCGAAAGCTCACGCCAGACATGGATGCGTATGTCAATAAAATTAAAGTGATTGCAGATTTTGCGTCAAACTATGGACTTGGAATGGGATTAAGTCTATTAAGTCCGTTAGAGCTTGGACCAGCTTTCAAAAACCAAACTGGAGAAAATGGAACTTGGTTACACTATAAAGTTGGATTGCGAGATCCAGAAACGGGTAAATTTCATGTACCCATGTGGCAACAATTGGTGTGGTCAAACAACAAAGGTAATTTTGCATTAAAATTAAAAGCCTATAAAGCTTATGCTTTTAAAGAAAATCATCTTACAAATACCCCGTTTAAAGTTGTAAATAGAGATGATATATTACCATTAAACCAAGTTAATTATGATCAATGGTCTATTGGAGAAAAAAAGGTAAGCACTTATTCATGGGATGCTCCTGTTGCTCATTTAAAGGAAAAAGAAAGAGTCAAAAGAGTGGAGATCTATTCCAATGGTTCAGAAGAATTAAAAGGCTATGACAGAGTGTTGGTACTGCTGGAGTATGAAGTGCCTGAAATGGAATATTTTAGCCCTGAGGCATTACCCTTTTTAAAAAAACTGCTTAAAAAGTACAACAAAAAAGACATTAAAATTCAGCATTTTTACTCAGATGAAATGCATATACAACAAGACTGGAGATACTTTGATCATCATGATAATGGCCAATTGGCGTTACGATATTATTCCCCTGCCATGGGTAAAACTTATGAGGAGAAACATGGGATTCCCTTTGAAGAAAAAGATATTCTATATTTTTCCTACGGTGCAGATATAAACAGCAAAAGTGCAAAGGCGGTTCAAAATGTGCAGTATGTACAAGGGGCGTCTAGAGAAGAAATACAAAACACCTATTTGTTTAGAGACAGATATTATAAATTACTCAACAATCATGTTGTTGATTTATTTAAAGATGCCAAGCAGTACGCTAGTGGCTTGTTTAAAGTAGATGATTTTGAAACGTTTGGCCATTCATCATGGGCAGAAAGTCCCACGATCGATTTATGGGATACCGATCAATTGCAGGAGTTTGCCTATAAATACGAATACACTCCCAATTTTATTTGGAGTAATACCGTTCAGCAGGCTTCTGCGGCTTGTTATGATTATTTTAAGTGGGGCGAATATCTGGAACCTACACGTAATGATTTTGCTGAATGCGGTTGGAATGATCGAAATTATTATGGAGCCGCGATGTCAGCATCCATTGGTGTGTTGAATAAAATTCCTAAATCCTATCCTGCTTTTTGGGGCATGCCTGAAGAAGTAAAGGAAAGAAGGGGAGCAATTAATGACGCATTTGGTGGTCGTATACGATCTAAATCTCTCGAAAAAATTACAGGTGGTTTGCATAGAGATGTCGATGTTCTCATTCTATATCCTATGAACTTAGTAGCCGTAGAAGAGCGTTTTGGAAGTTGGATAACACAATACGGTTATGCCAATTTTATTACTGCTGAAAAACTGTTGGAACTCGGATCGGTAAATGAGCAAGGAGAAATTCAGGTTAAAAATAAAACATATCGTTCCCTTGTAACCTTGTTTGAACCCTTACCGCAAAAAGGATTGCTTGACATGATGAGCAAATTGAAAGGAAATGGCGGCAATGTATTTTGGTTTGGGCCTCCTCCAGTGGTTAATGGTAATGGTGAAAATTGCCAGAAAAAATGGCAGCAAATATTTGGTGTAAAGCCGGCATTGGGTAATTTGCAAGGTCAACTGGCACCAGGTAAGAAGATTGAATTTACAAATGATTTGAAAACCATTCCAGGCCAATATATTTTAACCGATTTTGTAATTGATCATATTTATCCCATAGAAGCCAGCCAAGGAATTTCAAAGTTGGCGTATTGTGATAATCAATTAATTGGAGCCGGAAAAGATGGCGCTTATTATTTTGGTTTTCGCCCTCGCGATGACCAGTCCGCTAGTCTGGGTTATGAAACTAGAACCCTTTTTGAGGTTTTAGATAAGTTGGGTGCATATCCTCCGACAGGGAAATTTTCAGAAGTAAATGACAATACCGAGCATATTTCAAGAACTACAGATTACCTGACTACACGTTTCCCTAATGGGGCAACATCTATTGTTCGTCATTATAGAACTCATAGAGAATCTTGGCAAGGGGGCTTTTCCAGAAACCAAGAAGAAGATTCTAAAGTATTGGAAGAAAACCCACTGCCATCTGCAGATATAAATATTAAAAACTTTAAGGTTAATGGCCATGAAGTTGATTTTAAGGGGCGTCTAAACATGGCTTTCAGAACTAATGACAAAAACCAATTGGTGGCTTTTGAAGGGCATGAAACAAAAGGAGTTACTATTGATGGGACTACTTATAAATTTTCAGAAACCCCATTGAAAACCATAGTTTTTAATAGAACAGACGATCTCTGTCAATTTTATATCGCAGGTCAGGGTAAGGTGTCCATTCCAGTGAACAAGAATTCCAAACAGACATTTCAATTACTTGACACAAACAATAAAGAGGTGGTATTTACTAGAAAAGGAGATTATATTCACTTTAAATTGAACGATCAAATAACAGGAAAAGTAATGACATTAAAGTAATATTAAATTGGCAAATCTTGATAATTAACAACTTAATAAAAAAGTATGATGAAGCACGTATTATTAACCATATCCATCCTATTAATTCATTTTTTTCTTCGGCAGAACAAGAAAAACCACTCTTTGTATTTGATTTTGAGTTAGATAAAATTCCTATTCCAGAAAGAACACGTATGCTCGTAGATATGGGTTATGCAGGGGTAACTTTTGGTATGAAAAATGAAGGGCAAAGAGAAAAGTATCGTCAATACATGGCCACACCAGAGGCGAAAGCTGGTAAATTTTCCATTCCGGTAGTTTATTTCCCTTATCATTTTAAAATTGACCCGGCCAAAGAAGACCTTTTATGGCAAAAAACATTGGCCACACCAACATTAGAGTCTTTATGGGTGATTCTTTCAGACAGAGGAACCACGGCAACACCCGAGCAAGGGAAAGCCTTATTAGGTAGAATGGCAGATCAAGCTGAAAAACTAGGTAAGGACATTGTCATTTATCCACATGACAGCACCCTCATCAGATCAGTAGAAGAGGCTATTCCTTATATCCAGGAATTGAACAAGCCTAACATCTACCTTTCGATGCATTCATGTCATGAAATGCGAGCAGGGAATGGAGACCGCATGCTTGAAGTAGCCATCAAAGCTGCCCCTTATTTGAAATTTGCATCCATTGCAGGATCAGATGTGACCATGCACGCTGTAGGCACGGGTACGGGTAAATGGGGAGATGCCATCCAACCATTAGATGAGGGCGATTATGATATGAATCAGTTTCTCTCTGCCGTACAAAATATTGGCTATGATGGAGACATGTTTTTGCACACGTTTGGTATAAAAGAGCGTCAGAAGGAACATTTGACCAATTCGATCAAAAAATGGAACAAAATGACTACCCAACTAGAGGAAACGAACACAGCGATTACAAATATATTGGACACCCCAGAAAACGTCTATTATGATCCCATATCACAAACTTGGTTCGTATCAAGTCTAGGTGGAGGTAAGGTAACTCTGGAAAAGGATGGCTATGGCTGGATTACCAGATTAAATAAGAATCATCAAGTAATAGCACGCAGATGGGTATCTGGACTAGACGCTCCAACCGGTATGGCTTCTTATAAAAATTTTCTATATGTCGGCGACAGAGGAGTACTCGTTAAGATTGATATCAATAACGGAAAAGTCGTTAAAAAATACGTTTTGCCAGGAGCTGAGTTTATCAACGATGTAGTAGCATCCAGTGACGGTAACATATTTGTCTCTGACACCTTTGGCAACCGAATATATAAGGTTACACAAGAAGAACAAATTGAAGTATTTGTGGAATCTGAATCTTTGGAGTATCCCAATGGACTTTGGGTAGATGGTAATGATTTGATTGTGGCCACTTGGGGACCCATGACCAATCGGGCTACTTTTGAGACTAGCAGAAAAGGAACAATCAAAAAGATAGCTTTAAAAACCCGGGAGATTTCTTCCATCGGGAAGGGTCCTATTGCAAATTTTGATGGTATAGTGAAATATGGGGAGTATTATTACGCCACCGATTGGACCGGTGGCAGGCTCTTGAAAATCTCAAAATCTGGGGAGTTTACCGAAGTAATCACAGGCTATAGCCAATTGGCTGATTTGGGAATCGACCCTGAAAGTGGATGTATAGGTATGCCGGAGATGAGTTCAAACAGAATATTTTTTATGAATTTAAAGTGAGCGATAAGAACTCAGGAAAAAACCTGACATTGAAAAACGACAAAATAGAATTAATCTTGAAAGCTGAATGACTAATGAACATTTCGTGTTTAAGGATTAAAAAATATAACAAAACCATGATTAAAAATAGTAGTACAACTCAATTTGGACTAGCACTCTTAGTGCTTTTGTTCTTCGCTTTTAATAGCGTGTTATGTGCTGATGAAATCACACCTGTTACTAAGGGTAGTTGGCAAAATCAGAGTACTTGGCCGGGAGGTCAATTGCCAGTAGCGTCGCCCCCTCCAGACAGGCCGAACGTTGTTGTTATCATGGTCGACGACCTGGGATTCTCAGACATCGGCAGTTATGGTTCCGAGATTGAGACCCCGAATCTCGATAAGCTTGCGGAGACGGGTTTACGATTCTCCCAATTTTACAATACAGCAAAATGCCATTCGTCAAGAGTCTCGTTGCTCACCGGACAGTACTGCATTGCAGCAGGAGATAGCCAATTGTCTCATGCGGTGACCTCGGCAGAAGTACTCAAAGATGTGGGTTACTTCACGGCGATGACCGGGAAGTGGCACCTGAAGAAGGAGCCCACCGACTTTGGCTTTGAGCGCTATTTTGGACATCTAAGTGGCGCCACAAATTTTTTTAAAGGAAACAAAACCTTCCGCCTGAATGGCGAGTCCTGGAAAGTCCCAGCTTCAGACTTCTACACCACCGTAGCGGATGTCGATTTTGCTTTGGATTTTATGGAGGAAGCGAGAGAAAGCAAAAAACCGTTTTATCTCTACGTTGCCTTCAATGCGCCTCACTCTCCGCTGCACGCACTGCCCGAGGACTATGAGAAGTACAAGGGTCGCTATGACATGGGTTGGGATAAGATGCGCGATGCGCGAATAGCCAAACAAAAGAAACAGGGGATGTTGCCAAAAGATTTGAAACCTTCCCCGAGACCTCCGCATATCCGGGCATGGGATCAACTCGTTCCATGGCAACGTGACTATGAAATAGACCGTATGGTGACTTTGGCTGCCATGATCGATCGTGTTGATCAGGAAGTGGGACGACTTGTTGAGGATCTGAAAAAGAATGGCGAACTGGAGAACACGATGATTCTCTTTGTTTCAGATAATGGGGCTTGTCCGTACGACCGGGCAGCACCAAAACTGAATATTGAACCAACCAACGGAGGCAGTGCCTATGGAGATTCCACGGGCTGGGCCTGGGCGCGCAATGCCCCGTTCCGTTTTTACAAACAAAATCAGTTTGAGGGTGGTATCAGTACACCTGGAATCATTCACTGGCCAGCGGGTTTGAAAACGGAACCCGGTTCTATCGTTGATACGCCAGTACATTTGATTGACGTACTTCCGACTCTGGCCGATCTGGCCGACACAAGGATTCCTGAAACACATTCAACACGAGTTTTGCGTCCTGTTTCTGGCGTTTCCTTGAGACCCATCCTAGAAGGAAAGGCACTGAAGCGTGCCGAGCCGATTTATCTACAATTCGCATATGACTATGGGCTTCGTGATGGTGACTGGAAATTGGTGAGTTTCAAAGGCGAGAAATGGGAACTTTACAATCTAGCCAACGATCGCACAGAACTTACCAATCTAGCAAAGAAAGAACCGGAGCGTGTAAAAACCATGGTCGCAAAATGGAGAGACATGTCAGCCAAGGTCCTGCATTCTGAAAAATTAGCCAATGCAAAGATACGTCCTTCGGAAGATGAGAAATCAAACATTGAATGGACTACGTTCAGTGACGCCGACGAGCCACCATCACGGGAAGATTGGAAGGAGCATCTCAAACGAGTACGTCAAGCACGCCAAGCTGAAAATACGCTGCAAAAACAACTAAAAAAAGCCGCTCAAAAAAAATAAAGTAAAAGACAGCAATTTTGCACGCAACTCCTGATTTTTACAATTGTTTACGCCCATGTTACCTTTCAATATGTTTTGGTTACGAGACAAAATATAAAAAAACAATACAAACCCTATTTTTGAGGTATAATTTAAATAACAACGGTTTTGCAGGGAGTAAATCACGAATCTTTCGATGTCCGTGTTTTGCAAAGTGTTCTGTACTGTATTGAATTAACAATAAATGAAGTTGTTTTTTTAAACCCAACGTTTTATTAAATACTAACAACCATGATTAAAAACATCATTAATACCCCAAAGCGATTAGCACTCTTAGTGCTTTTGTTCTTCACTTTTAATAGCATGTTATGTGCTGCTGAAATCACACCTGTTGCCAATGGTAGTTGGCAAGATCAGAGTACTTGGTCGGGAGGTCAATTGCCAGGAGTATCGGATGACGTAGTCATTCCTGCGGGAATCATAATTGATCTAACTGGTACTATTGAGGTTAAATCCATCACCGTACATGGTATTCTACGCTCAAAAGAGGAAGGTATTGATCTAAAAGCCCAGTGGATTCTTGTGGCTGGAAACAACGCACTCTTAGAAGTGGGAACAGCGTCTCAGCCATATGAAGTTCCTGTGGGGTGTTTAATCACCCTTACTGGTGAAGATGAGAATGCGGGTATGATGGGTAATAAATTTATTGGTGCCATGAACGGAGGACGTGTAGAACTGCACGGAGCCGAAAAAATCAGCTGGACCCACCTAGGCGCTAATGTTAATGCTGGTGCTAACCAAATCACGATGTCCGAACCTGTAGATTGGGAGGTTGGAGACGAGATTGTCATTGTTTCCAGTCGATTAGACTGGAACGAAGCGGAGAAAAGGACGATATCTGCCATTAGTGGTGATGGCTTGACCATCAGCTTGAACACGAATTTAAACTATCCGCATGTTGGGTCTGTAGAGACGTATACAAGAAGCACAGATAACAAAACATGGACTGCTGATTTAAGGGCTGAAGTTGGCCTACTGACACACAATGTGACAGTTCAGGGTGATGCGCAATCAGAGGATAATGGTTTTGGTGGGCATATCATGGCCATGATGGGTAGTACTATCAATGCCAGTAGCATAGAGTTGTATCGTATGGGACAAAAAGGCATAAGTGGGAAATACCCATGGCATTGGCATTTATTACATGAATTCGGGGAAGATCAATATTTCAAGAACTCCAGTGTTCACCATTCATTTAATCGTGCAATTACCATTCATGGTACAAGTTACGCAACAGTAGAAAATAATTTTTTCTATGATCATATCGGGCATGGCGTATTTCTAGAAGATGGTAGTGAGCGATTCAACACGATTAAAAATAATGTGGTGTTGTTGTCAAAAAGACCTAAAAAGGGGGAAGAATTAACGCCCTCGGATAATCAAATGAATGAGCCTCAAAACCGTACACCGTCCAGTTATTGGATTACCAATCCCAACAATATTTTTGAAGGTAATGTAGCGGCAGGTACGGAGGGCACCGGTTATTGGTTTGCGTTTCCAAAAAGTCCAATGGGTTCCTCGGCTTCTGATTCAAGATTCGATGGAATAGAGCCATGGAAAGAACCCTTAGGTTTATTTAAGAATAATAAAGGGCATAGTTGTATGAGCGGATTTGATATTTTCGATACGTTAAATCCGGATCATAGCATTAGAAAAAACGAGGGTTGGCTAAATAGTGAACAACACCTCATGGAAGATTGTACATGGTATGCTAATGATCTGGCACTCTATTCGGGTATTGGAGGAGTAGGAAAAGATAGACTTACCTATGTTGCCAACTTGATATTTTCAAATAACGTCATAGTCGATAATAAACTAGGCATCATGTTTGCTAGTTATTCTCAAGTCCAGGAGTCCGTTTTTGTAGCGAATTCTGGTCATGGGATCTATTCTGGTGTTACACAACTTTACAGGACTTACGATGGAGCAGGACAGATCCGTGATTGCCATTTAGTAGGTTGGCGCGGATCAAAGGCTGATTACCTGGCAGAGGGCGGAGCTGCTACCAAGCATACGAATCATCGAATTTCAGGAATCACAACCGATGATGGGAACCCTCCAGCGGTGAGGATGAAAAATTATGACATCCAAATTTCAAATACTAATAGCACTCCACAAAGTTTATCACACCCACGAGTTTGGAACATTGTTCTGTATGATGAAGACGGTAGTTTCTCTGGAGAGCCTGAATCTTCTATTGTAAGTAATCATCCCATGATGTTGGTGGGAGACGAGTATCAGCACTCCAATTGGGTAAATGCCTACCGCAGCCCACATAAGTTTGCTTTGATTACAATTGTGTGTGATGGAGTAACCAGAAGAGAAACGCCAAATGTTACCTATACAAGATCCAAGGATGGAACACCAACTGCATTTAACTATGATATGTTCGGATACAAGGATCATATCATGACACCAGTGATTGTGAGAGAAAATTTTATGTATACCTATACTTTTGAATCACTTCCTACTTCCAAGAATGTGAGCGTGAATTTTGATGATGCCACTGTAGGAGACAATTGCATCTTAAAGTTTACTGATTTTGGTAAGTTGGGAGGATTAACGCTTAAACAGTCGAGCGCTTCATTGTCCCGTAAAAATTCACTCAGTGACCTTGAGAACAGCAGCTCAACAGCCTATTACGTGGAGACCAATGGCGATTTGTACTTGAAGTTTGTAGCGACAAAATTCCTACAAGGACTGGATATTGATTGGACAACAAGTTTTGCAGTACCTATGCTTGATACGGATGATGATGGGGTTTCCGACCGGGATGAAATCATTGCGGGCACAGATCCATTTTCAGATGTTGATATTGTGCATGATAATCCACTTGTTTGGGATTTTGACAATAATGACCAAGGTTGGTCGGGCACCCCGGGAAATATGGACGTATCATGGAATAGTAGTGGGTATTTGGATTGTGAACCATTTGGAAACGATCCTAAGGTGACTAAACTAAATTTGCAACCATTCCAAACGGATAAAATCAACTACCTTCAGGTACGCGTGAAAAATGGAACCTCTAATCCTTTAGGTCAGCTAATTGCATTTACCGCCTCTTCAGGGAACATCCCTATTTCATTTAGGATGAAAACTAATGCTTCTGAATTTGAAACCATACTTGTCGATTTGTCAACATTAAGTAAGTGGACAAACAATCTCACAGTAAATAGACTTAGGCTTGACCCTAATGCTAATGGAGCAGCTGGCACAATATCATTTGATCACATTTATTTAATGGAGACAGCTACTTCATTGAGTTCTTCAGATCAGTTGCTAAGTGAGGTTAAAACTATAATCCATCCAAATCCGGTTAGAAAAGGCCAGGATGTGAATATTCGATTGTCCAATATCAATAACCAACAATATGGCCATGTGGTGGTTTATGATTTGCAAGGGCGTTCTGTAGTTAGTAAATCATTGGAACTTACAGAGTCAATTAGATTGTCTACTGACCATTTAACAAAAGGCTTTTATATTGTTCATTTGTCTATTGGAGAGTCTAGTGAAATATTTAAATTAATAGTTGATTAGTGGTTAGTTAGAACGCCTGAAACAACTAATAAAGTAATCAATGTTTGATTGAAAAAAAGCAAAGTAACATGAATAAAAGAATGACTAAACTAAAGCTAAAAACTACAATGCTCTTGATGTTTATGGTGCTAATCAACAATAGCACGATGGCTCAAAACAAACCTAATATTGTGTTTTTTATGGTTGATGATATGGGCTGGATGGATTCTGAAATTTACGGAAGTGCATATTATGAAACACCCAATGTTACCCGATTAGCTAAAATGGGTAAGCGATTTACCCGAGCATATGCTGCCAACCCGCTTTGCTCACCGACACGGGCAAGCCTTATGTCTGGCAAGCATCCTGGACGGTTTCGATTGACCATGCCTGCAGGTCATATGCCTCCGAATCCTAATCAAGATTTGTCTCCTACTAAGGGAAAGCCTTGGATGAAAGTTGCCACTCCAAAATCCAGGACATTCATGCCTTTGGAAGAATTCACATTGGCAGAAGCATTGAAATCCAATGGTTATAAAACGGCTCATTTTGGGAAGTGGCACTTAGGCCATGAGCAGTACTGGCCGAAACATCAGGGGTTTGATATTAATGTTGGAGGAGGTCACAACCCTGGTCCACCTAACTTTTTTTCACCTTATAATGTGGATAATTTGGAAGATGGCCCTGAAAAAGAGTTTCTTTCAGATCGTATGGCAAGTGAGGCTATTACATTTCTAGAAGCAAATAAAGACGAAACTTTTTTTCTCAATTATTGGTTTTTTGCCGTACATGCACCCTATCAGGCACCCCAGGATTTAATTGATAAATACACTGTAAAAGAAGACCCAAGAGGTAAACAAAAGAACCCTATTATGGGGGGGATGATCGAGAAGATGGACGAAAACTTAGGTAAAATTTTGGATAAACTTGAACAACTTAAGTTAATGGACAATACGATTATTGTTTTTTTCTCGGACAATGGAGGTAATATGTACGATGTGGTCAATGGCGAATTCCCTACCAACAACTATCCCTTGCGTTTCGGGAAAGGGAATATTCACGAAGGGGGAATACGTGTGCCTATGATTGTGGTGTGGGATGACAAAATAGCCGCCAATTCGGTGTCTGATGAACTGGTACAGAGTATTGACTTTTACCCAACATTACTCGAACTAACTGTTACTACCGCAAATCCTAATCAGCTTTTAGATGGAGTAAGTCTAGCGAATTTATGGCTAAATGATACGCCATTAGACAGAGAAGCTATTTATAGCCACTTCCCACATTATACATCTGTGACGAGTAATGTGCCTTCCACAGCAGTATGGTACAAGAATTATAAGATGATCAAAGAGTATGGTCAGGGTGAGAATCTGACGAATGCACATAAACTATATGATCTAAAGGAAGATATAGGAGAGACTACAGATATCAGTGGTGAATATCCGGAGTTATCTAAAAAATTGGCAGCAATGATCGGTGACCATGTAGAGGAAATAAATGGGATGCTACCTATAAAAAACCCTGCCTATGACCCAAAAGCGGAAAGCAAACTCGGTGTAACCCTTGATTTTCCCATTGATAGGTATCCAAGTTATTAAATCTTTAAAAGAATGCACCATATCAGGACAAAAAAATATTAAAGAAGCGACACAAGGAAACCATAAAGATAATTACTGCAATTGAACAGTTAATTTTTGAACACCTAATATGACTCAATAAGTCATACAAACAATGATCGTCAATTTCGTAAATCAAAAACAAAAAAGCATGACGAGCAGGATAGTACAGGATAGATAAAATAATTTCATTTCATATTATTGATATCAGAAATTAAGGATTAATTGTTTTTTAAACACCTTATTATAAATTTACAATAATAATATAAGCAAAATTAAATTGAGTGATTCTAATAAAATAGCAATAAGTTTATGGAAAGAACTTCAATTGGGAAATAAGGAACCCTTAGGGGGCTTATACGACTTATTTGCTGATGATTTGTATGCATATGGAACTCAATTCACTTCTGATAAATCCTGTATCATGGATGCCATTCATGATCTTTTTCTAGATTTATACAAATATCGAAAAAATCTTGCCGCAACAGATAATGTGAAATTTTATTTGTTGAGATCCTTAAAAAATAAATTAGTCAAAAAAAAGAAATCTAAAGTTATATCTCTCGAAGACCACAATCTTAGAGAAGTAAAAAACAGTTCATTATCACGTGAAGAAGAAATTGTACAAAAAGAACATGTACAAGCACGAAGCCAAAGACTCACATATGCCATATCTAAGTTGAGTGACATACAAAAGAAAGGACTGTTTTTAAGGTATACTCAAGAGAATAGCTACGAAGATGTAGCGAATATTATGGGTATTTCTGTTGAATCTACCAGAACTAGTATCTATAGAGCTATCAAGTCTTTAAGGAGTAAATTGACACTAATTTTACTCTTTATTTCACTAACTTTTTAAAAAAAGTAAGAAACCTTGTCTATATAAATACAAAAAGTTTCTCCTATAGATATAACACTATTTTCTATGTTTTCTTATAAATCAAAATAACCTAAATCAAAAAAAATAAAAAGCATTTAGTATGAAAACAATAAATATCGATTATGAATAGAGATGAAGTAAGTCAATTAAAATCTTCAATTATTCATTCTGTAGAGATGTATATTCAAAAGAAAAGAAGAATTAAATATAAAATAAGTTTTGCTGCTGCTTCAGTAGTGATAGTATTTTCAGTTGGAATTTCTTTTAAAAATTACAACACTGTTTTTTCTATCGAAGATTTTGCAAAAACAATAGAAGTTGTAAACTCAAACACGAATAAATCTTTAAAACTTATATTGAATAACAATCAAAATATTCAAATTACAGAAGAAAAAACAGTCATAACCTATTCAAAAAATGGAAAAGAAATTAATCTTGGAGGTTCGAAATCTGTAAATCAAAACACTTCAAAAGACGAAAAGCAAGTATATAACTCTTTAATAGTACCTTATGGAAAACAGTCAGAAATTATTTTGTCCGATGGCAGTAAAGTTTACCTAAATTCTGGATCAAAACTGGTTTTTCCGCCAATTTTTATGGGTGATCAAAGAGAAGTATTTTTAGAAGGCGAAGGAATTTTTGAAGTCGCTCATAACAAAGATCAACCATTTATTGTGAAATCCAATAATCATGAGATAGAAGTTTTAGGAACTGTTTTTAACGTTAGCAATTACCCAGATGATGGTACCATAAAAACGGTGCTTAAAAGTGGAAGCGTGCAATTGAACTATAAAAATGATTCATTTTTTGCTTCAAAGGAAAGTATAAAAATTACACCTGGAACAATGGCTGTTTTTTCTAAAAATGAAAAAAATATTAAAACCAACACCGTAGCGATTGAAAAATATTTTTCATGGCAAGAAGGGATCTTTATGTTCGAAAACGATTCTTTTCACACCATTG
>Ga0209406_1000393_pt1 | contig 35105 bp, 34 predicted proteins | sample COGITO_mtgs_1204_FD_184808 | JGI IMG/M metagenome (GOLD analysis project Ga0209406, IMG submission 184808) | Pelagic marine microbial communities from North Sea - COGITO_mtgs_120426 (SPAdes) (version 2) | ecosystem: Environmental > Aquatic > Marine > Epipelagic ... | reverse complement strand
TTTTTAAAGGGAAAGTAGGGATTATTAAAAGTGAAGATGACACTGAAAATGAGATGAAAGCTTATGGTGAAGGTCACCAAATTACATTAAAGCAAGGAGAAAGGCATCGACTTATTGGACTTGATGCTTACGGAGTGGTAGCTGAAATATGGCAGCACACAGATAAAAAAAATCCCAGTGATGAAGAGGATATAGTGAGGGTTCAAGATGATTTTGGTAGATAAAAAAAAAATAAAAAAACATACTATAGTTTTTATAAAGTTGTAATTTTATATGAAGTTTAATTACATCTGTTTTGATGGATCCGTATTCTTTTTTAAACACAGCTCATACTGCTTATTTCGCAGAACTTTATGATCAGTACCTTATTGACCCTAAACAAGTAGAGCCTAGTTGGCGTGCTTTTTTTCAGGGCTTTGAATTCGGGATAGAGGAATCTGAAAAGGAAAATTCCAAGTTTAAAGACGTCAATATCCCTGAAAATATTCTTAAAGAATTCAAAGTAGTTAAACTTATAAATGCCTATAGAACAAGAGGACATTTATTTACTAAGACAAATCCAGTAAGAGACAGAAGGACTTATGTTCCTAATTTAGAAATAGAAAATTTTGATTTAGATAAGGAGGATTTAGAAGTAGTTTTCAATGCTGGAGATATCATAGGGTTAGGTCCAACAACACTAACTAATATTTTAATTCAGTTGGAAACAATTTACTGTGATTCTATCGGGATTGAATACATGTTTATCAGAACGCCTGAAAGAATTAGTTGGATACAAGAGCAGTTAAATATAAATTCTAATCATCCTAATTTTTCTTCGGATCAAAAAAAACAAATCCTTAGAAAAACTATTGAAGCTGTCACATTTGAAAAGTTTTTACACACCAAATATGTAGGTCAGAAGCGATTTTCTTTGGAGGGTGGTGAATCTTTGATACCAGCCTTAGACACTTTAATTGAAAGAGCGGCAATTTTAGGTGTCAAGGAGTTTACACTGGGAATGGCTCACAGAGGAAGACTTAACGTTCTTACCAATATTTTTGGAAAACCTGTTGAGGGAATTTTTAACGAATTTGATGGAAAAGACTATAAAGAGGAAGTTTTTGATGGAGATGTTAAGTATCATTTAGGGTGGACTTCTGAAAGAAAAACAGATTCTGGGATTAAGGTTTATATGAATATTGCACCAAACCCCTCCCATTTGGAAGCTGTTGGCCCTGTTGTTCAAGGTATAGCTAGAGCTAAACAAGAAAAATATCATCCTAGTAATATCGAAAATGTTTTACCAATTATTATTCATGGTGATGCGGCTATAGCAGGACAAGGAGTGGTTTATGAAGTGGTTCAAATGGAGAGGTTAAAAGGTTTCAAAACAGGAGGAACCATTCATATTGTTGTTAATAATCAGGTTGGCTTTACCACGAATTATTTGGACGCTAGATCATCTACTTATTGCACTGATGTGGCAAAACCAAACTTAAGTCCAGTCATGCATGTAAATTCAGATGACGTTGAAGCTGTAGTTCATTCAATCACTTTTGCACTGGAATATAGGATGAGATACAAAAGAGATATTTTTATAGACTTATTAGGTTACAGAAAATATGGTCATAATGAAGGAGATGAACCTAGATTTACTCAACCTAAACTTTATAAAACTATTTCCAAGCATCCAAACTTGATGCAGATTTATTCAAAAAAGTTAATTGATGAAGGAGTAGTTAAACAAGAGGAGATAGACAAGATTGAAAATAATTACAAAAAAACTCTTGAAAATAAATTAGAAAGATCTAAAACCGACGAAAGTATAGTCATTACACCTTTCATGGCTTACGAATGGAAAGGGTTCAGAAGAGTAAAAGAAAAAACAATGTTAAATGATTTTGACACTGGATTTTCAAGCCCTGATTTAAATGATATTGCTACTACGATTACTTCTTTACCATCTGATTACAATTTTTTAAGAAAAATTGAAAAGCTAATTGGAGACAGGAAAAAAATGTTTTTTGAATCCAACAAATTAGATTGGGCTATGGGAGAGTTATTAGCTTACGGTTCTCTTTTGAAAGAGGGTTATAACGTTAGAATTTCTGGGCAAGATGTCGAAAGAGGAACTTTCTCTCATAGACATGCTGTTTTGAAAGCAGAAGATTCAGAAGAAGAAGTGGTTCTTTTGAATAATATAAGTAAAGATCAAGGGAATTTTAATATTTATAATTCCTCTTTGTCTGAATACGGAGTTATGGGTTATGAATATGGCTATGCTTTAACTAGTCCAAACACACTTTGTATTTGGGAGGCTCAGTTTGGTGACTTTAGTAATGGTGCCCAAATTATGATTGATCAATATTTGTCAGCTGCCGAAGATAAATGGAAGTTACAAAACGGACTAGTTTTGTTATTACCTCATGGATACGAGGGACAAGGAGCTGAACATTCCTCTGGAAGAATGGAAAGATATTTACAGTTATGTGCGAAAGACAATATGTACGTAGCAAATTGTACCACTCCAGCTAATATGTTTCATGTTTTAAGAAGACAAATGGTAACTACTTTCAGAAAACCACTTATTATATTTACTCCAAAAAGTTTACTTAGACATCCTAAGGCAGTTTCAGAAATTGACGAATTTAGTGAAGGAAAATTCATGCCTTTAATTGATCAAAATTTATTTAGTTCTGATAAAATTGAAAAAGTAGTTTTTTGTTCTGGTAAATTTTATTTTGATTTATTATCTCATTTAGAAATTAAAGGAATTAATAATGTTGCCTTAATTAGGTTAGAGCAATTATTCCCACTTCCATTAAAAGAAATTGAAGGGATTATTACAAAGTATTTTAAAGCAAAAGATATAGTTTGGGCTCAGGAGGAGCCTAGAAATATGGGAGCTTGGAGCCATTTATTATTACATTTACCTCAAGCTATGAACTTTAGAGTTGCATCAAGAAGATTTTATGGATCCCCTGCATCAGGGAGCAGTACAAGATCAGCTAAAAGACATCAACAAGTTATTGAATATGTTTTTGATGAAACTAAAAATAATATGAGTTAAATTAGAACTATGATTTTAGAAATGAAAGTTCCATCACCTGGTGAATCAATTTCAGAAGTTGAAATTGCAGAGTGGCTTGTAAAGGATGGAGATTATGTTGAAAAAGACCAAACTATTGCAGAGGTTGATTCAGACAAAGCAACCCTAGATTTACCAGCCGAACAAAGTGGGATAATCACTTTAAAGGCTAACCAAGGAGATGCGGTTGAAGTGGGAGCAGTAGTATGTTTAATTGATACCTCAGCTAAAGCTCCAAAAGTTGATGTAAAAAAAGTGTCAATTAAGATCGAAGAAAAAGTTGTTGAAAAGAATGAAGTTGAAATAGAAACTAAAGCCGAGGAAAGTAGTTTTGCAAGTGGGACTCCTTCACCAGCAGCAGCAAAAATATTGAGTGAAAAAAACATTTCAGTATCCAATGTTTCGGGAACAGGAAGGGGTGGTAGGATAACAAAAGACGATGCGTTAAAAGCTTTACCTAAAGTGGATATCAATGCTATAGTTAAAGATCGAAAGATAGAATCTAAAAAACTATCGATGCTGAGAAGAAAAGTAGCTCAAAGGTTAGTGGCTGTTAAGAACCATACAGCAATGCTCACCACTTTTAACGAGGTAAACATGACTCCAATATTTGAGCTTAGAAAAAAATATAAGGAGGAATTTAAAGAGAAGCACGGAGTGGGACTTGGTTTTATGAGTTTTTTTACCAAAGCCACAGTTCAAGCTTTACAAGAATTTCCAGATGTCAATAGTATGATTGATGGAGATCAACAAATCAAATATGATTTTTTTGACATAAGTATTGCAGTTTCTGGCCCAAAAGGATTGATGGTTCCAGTGGTTAGAGATGCTCAAAAGCTAACCTTTTCGGGAGTTGAAAAAGAAATTAAAAGATTAGCTATTCGAGCAAGAGATGGTGAAATTACTGTTGATGAAATGACAGGTGGAACTTTTACTATAACTAATGGTGGTGTGTTTGGATCGATGCTTTCTACTCCAATTATTAATCCTCCCCAATCTGCTATTTTAGGAATGCATAATATTATAGAACGTCCAATCGCTGTGGATGGAAAAGTCGAGATCCATCCCATAATGTATCTAGCCCTGTCTTATGACCACAGGATAATTGATGGCAAGGAGTCTGTTGGGTTTTTAGTTAATATCAAAGAGGCTCTTGAAAATCCGATTGATAAGCTTATGAACGATAATGTTAAAAAAGCACTAGAGCTTTAAATAAAGCCTATTTTTTTCATAATCTATAATTGCTTTTCCTTTTTTTAGAGTATCTGCTCCAACAATCCCTTCTACTTTTTGAATTTCTCTTTCATTTAAAGCATTGTTGATATGACTGAGGTCAAACAGTACAAGTGATGCAGATTTATTGATCCATTTTCCTATTTGTAATTTATTTTTTTTTGAAATTTTTGTTTCTTCCATCAAATCTGTTGCGCTAGATGCTTTTATTTCACTTTTTTCAGATATTAAATTAAATTTTTCTAACTGATTTAAATCTGCACAAGTATTTGAAGCACCAGTATCTAATATAAAAATACCTTCAATATTATTTATTGAAGCCTGAATTTGATAGTGATTTGTATTTGTTTTTTTTAGATTAATACTTATATATCCCTGAGATTTTAGAAAAAAATGTCTTGTTTGTTTCATTAAAATAAAATTAACCTAAAATATTAACTTTACGGAATGCAAATTATCGATACTCACACTCATTTATATTTAAACCAATTTAAAGACGATGTAGATTTGGTAATTGCGAGAGCAAAAAATGCTGGTATTGATAAATTTATTTTTCCTGCAATTGATTCTTCACATTTTAAAGACATGCATGAGTTGAGAAACAGATATCCTGAAAATATTTATTTAATGTCTGGACTTCATCCTGTTTCAGTAAAAGACAATTACATGGAGGAGCTTAATCTTGTATTAAAGAGTTTAGAGACTAATAGTTATGTTGCTATTGGTGAAATAGGAATTGACTTGTATTGGGATAAAACTTTTTTAAAACAACAACAAGAAGCTTTTGAGTTTCAAATTAGATTAGCTGTTTCTAATAATTTACCTATTGTAATTCATTGCAGAGATGGGTTTGATGAGATATTCGAAATATTAGATGCTGAAAAGTGTTCAAAGTTGAGAGGAATATTTCATTGTTTTACTGGAACTTTAGAGCAGGCTGTTAGAGCTATAAATTTAGGTTTTAAACTTGGTATTGGAGGTGTTGTTACTTTTAAAAATGGAGGAATTGATAAATTTTTAAATAAAATTGATATTAAAAATATTGTTTTAGAAACAGATGCTCCCTATTTATCACCAGTTCCACATCGAGGAAAAAGAAATGAAAGTTTTTACGTAACCTATGTTTTAAAAAAAATTTCTGAACTGTACGGATTAAATGAACAAGAAATTGCTAAAATTACCTCAAAAAATGCTCTTGAAATATTTAATATATAAAGTTTAAATAATTACTTTTGAATTTTTTAAAGAGAGGTGGCCGAGTGGTTTAAGGCGCACGCTTGGAAAGCGTGTATACGCCAAAAGTGTATCGAGGGTTCGAATCCCTTCCTCTCTACTACTTATTAACTACCATCATCTTACATTCTGTATTGAATGTTTTTATATCAAAATTTTTAAATATTACGTTTCTCAAAAACAATCTTTTTATTTGAACTTTTTTTATATATTTAACAACTTATTTAAATAAACTAACACTATAAATAATGAAAAGAATTTTATCACTTTTAATAATTTCAGTTGTTTTATTATCAAATTTTGAAGTTAAAGCTCAGGATGAATCAGCTGTTGAAGAAGTAATGCAAGAAGAAGTAATGCAAGAAGAAGTAATGCAAGAAGAAGTTGTAGAAGCTAATTTTACTCAAGAATTAAAAAATCGTTTTATTGAAGGAGGTCCTGGGTTTATGGGGATTGTACTAGCCTGTTTAATTTTTGGTTTAGCAATTGCCATTGAAAGAATTATTTATTTGAATCTTGCAACAACTAATACTCAAAAATTAACTGAAGAAGTAGAAAGTGCTTTAAAAGCTGGAGGTACTGAAGCTGCCAAGGAAGTTTGTAGAAATACTTCTGGACCAGTTGCTTCCATTTTTTATCAAGGTTTAGATAGAGCAGATGATAGTGTAGAAAGTGCTGAAAAGGCTGTAGTTGCATATGGTGGCGTTCAAATGGGTCAATTAGAGAAAAACGTCTCATGGATTTCTTTATTTATTGCCCTTGCTCCAATGCTTGGTTTCATGGGAACAGTAATTGGTATGATTCAAGCGTTTGATAAAATTCAAGCAGCTGGAGATATGCAGCCTTCTCTTGTCGCTGGAGGAATTAAAGTAGCGCTTTTAACAACTGTATTTGGACTAGTCGTAGCTATTATCCTACAAATTTTTTACAATTACATTGTCGCTAAAATAGATAGTATTGTAAATGATATGGAAGATGCATCAATTACTTTAATTGATATTTTAGTAGCTCACAAAAAATAACATATATGAATATTCAAAAAATAACAACTATTGTTTGCGCTAGTTTAGGTTTTCTTGGGGTCATTTTTTTGTTCCTGATCATTGGGAAAGGAGATGATGCCATTGAAATGAGTGCTATGCAAGGTGATTATGGAAGTGTTTCATACATAATTTTACTTGCTCAATTTATTTTATTGATAGCTGTATCAATTTCACTTTTTTTCTCTATTAAAAATTTAGCTTCTGACAAACAAAATTTAAAAAAATCAATGATGGGAATTGGTGCGTTTTTGCTTGTGATTTTGATTGCATTTCTTTTTTCTTCAGGTGTTGAAACCCCTATGAAGGATGGAGAAGTACTTTCAGCCTCTGGAGCCAGATGGGTAGAAACGGGTATCAGAACCTTTTACTTTTTAACAGTTATTGCTATTGGCGCAATGGTCTTTAGTTCTGTAAAAAAATTAATTAAAAAATAAATGGCTAGAAAATCACCAGAAGTTAATGCTGGCTCAATGGCCGATATTGCTTTCTTACTTTTGATATTTTTCTTGGTAACAACTACTATTGAAACTGATTCAGGGATAAATAGAAAACTTCCTCCAATGGAAGATGTAATTGATCCACCTATTATTAAAGAAAGGAATATTTTTACTGTAGTCGTAAATAAAAACAACGATATCTTGGTTGAAGAGAAACCTATGCAATTAAGAGATGTACGCTCTGCAGCGGTTAAGTTTCTTGATAATGGAGGGGGAGTTGGCGAGGAAGCTTGTGACTATTGTCAAGGAGAAAGAGATACTTCATCTTCAGATAACCCTGACAAAGCTATTATTTCTTTAAAAAATGATAGGGAAACAGATTATAAAGTTTACATTTCTGTTCAAAATGAACTAGTTGCCGCTTACAATGAGCTTAGGGATAGAGAATTCCTTAGATTATATCCTAATCAAAGAATGACATTTGTTGAGGCTAATAAATTGTACTCTGATCCCAGAACAAGTCCGAAAGAAAAATTAAAATTAAAACCTAAATTGGATGTGTTAAAAAAGATGTATCCACAAAAATTATCTGAAGCAGAGCCAAGTAAAATAAATAATTAATATTATGTCCAAGTTTAGAAAGAAAAAAAGTGGAGAACAACAAGCTATTAATACGGCTTCACTTCCCGATATTGTTTTCATGCTTTTATTTTTCTTTATGGTAGCTACCGTCATGCGAGATAACACTTTAATGGTGACCAATACATTACCAGCAGCCGATCAAGTTCAGAAATTAGATAAAAAAGATCGAGTGATTTATATCTATGCAGGTCAACCTAGCGAGAGGTATCAAAAAAAATATGGCGATCAACCCAGAATTCAATTGAATGATAAATTTTCTGTAGTTTCCGATGTTGGTGCTTATATACTTGCTGAAAGAGCTACTAAAAGAGAAGAGCTTCAAAATGTTTTAACTACGTCACTTAAAGTGGATGGAGAAACTAATATGGGGTTAATAACCGATATTAAGCAAGAGCTCAGAAAAGTAAACGCATTAAAAATTAATTACACTACTAGAATAGGTGATTATACCCAAAACAAATAATACTTACTCCAATAATTTATCACTAAGCACCTAATTAAGGTGCTTTTTTTATTTTAATAAATTAACTTAGATGTTATGTTAAAATTTTCCAATTTTATTTTATTTCTATTGTTTTTTTTTAGTTCATATGCTCAATTAGAAAACTTAGATGATAATTACAGAGAGGATCAGATTTATTTCGGAGTTTTTTATAATTCTTTGATAAACGGACCTTCAGATTTAAATCAAAATAAATTTTCAAGTTCAATTAGTTTAGGTTTTATTAGAGATATCCCTATAAATAAAGAAAGAAATTTTGGTTTAGGCCTCGGGCTAGGGCTCTCAACAAGCAGTTATCATAATAATCTTAATATATCTGTTGATAGTAATAATTTAGAATATTTAACAATCCAAGATTCAGATATATTTAATAAAAATAAATGGGCTTTAAATGAAATTGAATTTCCTTTTGAAATTAGATGGAGAACATCAACTTTGGAAAACTATAAGTTTTGGCGTATTTATTTTGGAATAAAAACAAGTTATATTTTTAGTAGTAAAAGTGTTTATGAGTCTAATGCTAATGAAGTTTCAGGATTGATTAGAAATGAAAAAATTAGAGATTTACCGTTTAATAAATTTCAGACTGGATTTACTTTGAATGCTGGCAATAACACATGGAATTTGGGTCTTTATTTAGGTTTGCAGCCTTTATTTAAAGATAATTTTATAAAAAAAAATCAAATGATTAAAAATATTAAGCAATTTAAGGTTGGATTGGTATTTTATATTTTTTAAAAAAAACATGTATTTCTATTAATAAATCATCGATATAACATTAAAAAACTGATAGTTTTACAATTTTATTTATATTTACAACGTTATTAATTTTTTAATAACAACAAAAAACTAAAACAATAATATTATGAAAAGACTTTTGTCACTTGTTGCTGTACTTTTTAGTACAATGATTTTCGCACAAACAACAGTTACTGGAACTGTGGTGGATGATAACAACGATCCAATTCCCGGAGCAAATGTTGTGTTCGATTCTATGACTGGTACGGTTGCTGATTTTGACGGGAATTTTTCAATTTCTGTTGATCAAAATCCTCCATTCAATTTAACAATTTCAAGTGTTGGTTTTGACTCAAAATCAATTGATGTAACTTTTGCTAGCTTAAATTTCAATGTTCAGTTAGAAACATCACAAAATTTATTAGACGAGATTGTAGTTGCTGCATCCAGAGTTCCTGAGAGACTATTTGAATCAGCTGTTACTATCGAAAAATTTGATTATAAAGATATAGCCCAGTCTACTGGTGCTGATTTTTATAGCAGTTTAGATGGTTTAAAGGGAGTTCAAGTTAATACTGGAGGACTTTTATTACAACAAATTAATACTAGAGGATTTTCAACTGTTTGGAATGAAGGGTTTGTTCAGCTTGTTGACGGAATGAATAATGAAGCCCCTGGACTTAATTTTTCAGCCGGTAACCTTCTTGGAATAAATGAATTAGATATACAAAGTGTTGAACTTATGCCTGGTGCCGCATCTGCCCTTTATGGAGCTAATGCAACAAAAGGTATACTTTTTATGAATAGTAAAAATCCATTTGATTTTCCTGGTGTGAGTGTTAATTACAAACATGGGATTACATCTCAAAAAGCTGCAGGTGATAATTATTACTATGACATAGCTCTAAGAGCTGCTAATAAGTTTAGCGATAAATTTGCTGCTAAGTTTACAATCAGTTACGTTCGAGGTGAAGATTGGCATGCTGCTGACTACAGTGATATAAACAATCCTGATGGAAGGACTATTGTAGGCGAAACTGGATTACAAGATCCTACGCATTTCCCTGATTGGGATGGAGTTAATGTGTATGGTGATATTGGTCAAAACTTTAATATGACAGATACTTTTGTATATAGCGTTCTTCCAGTTCTTGTTGGAAATGGTACTTTTACTCCTGCCCAAGGAGCTCAATTTAATGCTATCTTTGGTACTGTTAATCCTGACTTCTTTGGTTCAACAATAATTAATGCTTCTGGATACAAAGAAACACAATTAACAGATTATGTGGCTTCTTCCTTAAAAACAGATATTGCCTTTCATTACAAGCCAACAGAAGATTCTGAAATCATTTTTAACTCCAAAATGGGAGGTGGAAACACTGTTTTACAAGGTTTGAACAGAAACTTACTTAAAAACTTTACTCTAGCACAGCATAAAATAGAGTATACAAATAAAAATTTAACTCTAAGAGCCTACACAACTATTGAGGATTCTGGAAACACACATGATTCTAGTGCTTTGGGTGCTGCAATGGTTCTTGCTCAACCGGGAGGTATAACTGGTTATTTTGGAGGATACTTTAACGGATACTTCGGTGCTTTACCAAGTCTTGTTAATCCAAATCCATTAGTTGGTTTTGCAACAATGGCTGGATATGCTTTTAACGGAGGAGCTGGTGGAACGTCTCTTGAAGGTTTATTAAGTGCTAAAGATAGATTAGCTGCTCACGCTGCTGGAAGAGCAGCTGCTGATGCTAATTTATTAGTACCTGGTAGTCCAGCTTGGGACCAAGCTTACAATAAAGCCATTACCACTGGAATAAGTTTAGCTGGAGGTGGTGCTGGAATTTTAGATCAATCTAAATCCAATACTTTTGAAGTGAATTATAATCTTCAAGATCTGGTTAGTATAGCTGATATTATTATAGGCGGATCTCACAGAACATATATTTTAAGATCTAATGGTACGTTGTTTACAGATTACGATGCGCCGATTGAGTATACTGATATGGGTATGTATGTACAAGCTAAAAAAGATTTGTTTGGTGGAGCTTTAAAATTAACAGGTTCTATGCGTTATGATAAAAGTGAATTCTTTGATGGTCATATCACACCAAGACTTGGTGGTATTTTAATGATTTCACAAAATCAAAACATAAGATTCTCTTACCAAACTGGTTATCAAAATCCAACTTCTCAAGACCAATACATCGGATTAGATGGTGGAACAGCGGTACTTATGGGTGCTTCACCTGATAATATAGAAAGATTTAGTATGACATTAAGAAGTCCAATTACAGGCCAATCTAAAACATATACTGGAGATTATGTTTTTAATAATTCTTTCTCTTTAAATTCGGTTTTATCAGGTGCTCCTCAAAAGGCTGAACTTGGTTATGTAGAACCACAGTATGTTAAATCTTATGATTTAGGTTATAGAATCAACGGAAAGAAAACTGCTTTAGATATTAATGCTTATTATACTGAGTGGGATAATTTTATTGCCTCCAAAACAGTAATTACACCAGCTTACACACTCCTTGGAGGTTTAGCTGCTTTATCTGTACAGGATTGGAAAGTTTTTAATGTTGACAGTAATACCGACGAAGAAGTTTCAACATATGGAGCTAGTGTTGGTTTAGAAACGGCCTTACTAAAAGTATTCGACTTAAATGTAACGGCTTCATATAACAAAATGCTTTTTGAAAGAGCTTTAGATCCTGACTTTGAGCCTGGATTTAATACACCTCAAACAAGAGTGAAAGTATCATTAGGATCAATGAAACTTGCAGAAAACTTTGCCTTTAATGTAAGTGCTAAATACCATGATAAATATTACTGGCAACAATCTGGATTTATTGATGGGTGGATTGATTCAAATATCTTAGTTGATGCTCAAGTAAATTTCATGTTACCAAAAATAAATGCTAACATTAAAGTAGGTGGAGTTAATGTTGGTGGTTGTGAATATCAGATGATGCCTGGTTCAGGATACATCGGAAGTCAATATTATGTTGGGTTTACTTTAAATCCGTAACATCGATTTATATTGTTAATAAAAAGGCGCCAATAGGCGCCTTTTTTTTGTTTAAAAATTCAAGAAATTAAAGTATTAAATTTTATATTTGCGAAATTAAAATCTGTAGGATTAATATTTTTCAAATAAAAATTATAAAATGTCACAATCAATAGGTAAAGTTTCTCAAATAATCGGTCCTGTTGTAGATGTAGCTTTTGATTCATCTACTTCCTCACTTCCAAAAATTTATGACTCTTTAGAAATTAAAAAAGAAGATGGTTCAATTTTGGTTCTAGAAGTACAATCACATGTAGGAGAGGATATTGTAAGGACAATTTCAATGGATTCTACTGACGGTTTACAAAGAGGTGTGGATGTTGTAGCCACTGGAAACCCTATTCAAATGCCTATTGGTGAAAATGTGTATGGAAGACTTTTTAATGTAATTGGTGATGCAATTGATGGTTTAGGTAATTTACCTAAGTCTGGAAAAGATGGTTTATCCATTCACAGAGAAGCTCCTGATTTTGATCAATTATCCACTTCAACTGAGGTTCTTTTTACTGGAATTAAAGTAATTGATTTAATTGAGCCTTATGCAAAAGGAGGAAAAATTGGTTTATTTGGTGGTGCTGGTGTTGGTAAAACAGTATTGATTCAGGAATTAATAAATAATATTGCTAAGGGTCATGGGGGACTTTCGGTATTTGCTGGTGTTGGAGAAAGAACTAGAGAAGGAAATGATCTTTTAAGAGAAATGCTAGAATCAGGAATTATAAAATACGGAGAAGATTTTGATAAGTCTATGGAAGAAGGTGGATGGGACTTAAGTAAAGTTGATAAAAAAGCGATGAAAGAATCTAAAGCAACCTTCGTTTTTGGTCAAATGAACGAACCGCCTGGTGCTAGGGCAAGAGTCGCTTTGTCTGGTTTAACTGTTGCCGAATATTTTAGAGACGGTGCTGGAGATGGCCAGGGAAAAGACGTGTTATTTTTTGTTGACAATATATTTAGATTTACTCAAGCGGGTTCTGAAGTATCTGCCCTTCTTGGAAGGATGCCATCTGCTGTCGGTTATCAACCTACATTAGCTACAGAAATGGGAGCCATGCAGGAAAGAATTACATCAACTAAAAAAGGATCGATCACCTCAGTTCAAGCAGTCTATGTGCCAGCTGATGATTTAACTGATCCAGCTCCTGCAACAACTTTTGCTCACTTAGATGCAACAACTGTACTTTCTAGAAAAATTGCTGAATTAGGGATATATCCTGCTGTTGATCCATTAGATTCAACATCAAGAATTTTAACAGCTGAAATTTTAGGTGATGATCATTATAATTGTGCACAAAAAGTGAAAGAACTTCTTCAGAAATATAAAGAACTTCAGGATATTATTGCGATTCTTGGTATGGAAGAACTTTCTGAAGAAGATAAGCTTTCAGTTTACAGAGCAAGAAAGGTCCAAAGATTCCTTTCTCAACCTTTTCATGTTGCTGAACAATTTACGGGTATCCCAGGTGTTTTAGTTGATATAAAAGATACAATTAAAGGCTTTAATATGATTATGGATGGAGAGCTTGATCATCTTCCTGAAGCGGCTTTTAACTTAAAAGGGACTATTGAAGAAGCTATTGAAGCGGGTGAGAAAATGTTAGCTGAAGCCTAATCAAGAATTATAATTATGTATTTAGAAATAGTTAGCCCAGAAAAAACTTTGTTTAATGGAGACGTTCAATCTGTTTTAGTCCCCGGTTCTGATGGTTCTTTTCAAATGTTAGATAATCATGCCCCTATTGTTTCTACTCTTATTAAGGGAACAGTAAAAATTTTAGGAGACATAAATATTCCTGAAGAGCTCAAAGATATTTTTTCAAATGTCAGTTCAAATGAGACTCATTTAAGTATTGTTTCAGGAGTGGTTGAAATGAAAGAAAACAAAATAATTATTTTAACAGACTAATTGTTACCCTTTTATATTTAACTACATTAGTATTTTGTGAGTATGAAATACAAATTTTCAATTATATTTTTTTTCTTATTACTTGGTCTTTCTTCTCAAGATTTAACCGACAATCAAGTATTGGATGAAGTGATTATTTCCTCTTCAAAAATTAATTTACCTTTTTCTAAGAATTTTAGAACAATAAAGATTATTGACTCTAAAGAAATCCAACAAATTCCTGCCAATAATGTTTCTGATTTATTACAGCAAGTCACGGGCATAGATGTTAGAAGAAGAGGAGCTGGAGGTGTTCAAGGTGACCTATATATAAGAGGAGGAGGGTTTGATCAAACCTTGCTTTTAGTTGATGGTATGAAGATGGATGATGTACAGACAGGACACCATACTTTAAATATGATTCTTCCCTTGTATTTAATTGAAAGAATAGAGATTATAAAAGGGCCTGCTGCTAGAATTTTTGGTCAAAATGCCTTTAATGGAGCTATTAATATAGTTACCAAAGATTTTGTAGCGCAGAAGGGTGCCATTAAAATGAATCTAAATGAACTTTCGTACGGGTCATTTGAACATAAGAATATTTCCTTGTCAACTAAGATTACAGGTGAGAATATTAAATCTTTAATTAGTTATTCAGGAAATAGATCTGATGGGTATAGACACAATACTGATTATAAACGAAATAATTACTTTATAAAAACTTCTTTTAATACTAATAATGCACCTGTTGACATACTAGTTTCTTTTAATGAGAATAAGTTTGGTGCTAACGGCTTTTATGCTAGTCCTAGCGCAACAGAACAGTATGAAGAAACTCAAGCTAGTCTATTTGGAATAACTACTACAATAAACTCTGAAAATCTTTCTATTACTCCAAAATTATATTGGAGGCGTGGTCAAGACGAGTACATATATATAAGAGATAATCCCTCTGTTTATAGAAACCTACATAAAACCAATAAAGTTTCAGCCGAACTAAGTGGTTCTTATTTTTCAGATTTAGGCGTTAGTGGATTTGGGATTGATTTGTCTGCTGTAAATATTTCTAGTAATAATTTAGGTGAGCACAAGAGAACAACAGTTAATCTTTTTGCTGATCATACTTTTAAGCTAATGGATAACAAATTAATGATTTCACCTGGGATAGCATTTAGCTATTTTTCAGACTTGTCTTTTCATTCGTTTCCTGGAATTGATTTAGGGTATAATTTAAATTCAAATTTTAAATTATATAGCAATATTGGAAAAACGTATAGAATCCCAACCTATACAGACCTGTATTATAGTGACAGGACAACTATTGGTAATGAAAATTTAAATCCTGAATCTGCAATATCCACTGAGCTTGGTGTAAAATATGACACATCTAACGTAAAATTTACGGCTTCTTTTTTTTATAGAAATGCAAAAAATATTATTGATTATGCCAAAGAGAATGAAGAGGATCTATGGAAAGCAGTTAATATAGGTTCATTAAATTCTAACGGATATGAATTTGACTTTTCATATAGTTTTAAAAGCTCTAATACCCTTTCTAGTGCTAATTCAATTAGTATTGGTTATACAAAGATTAAAGACAATAACTACGTAAGTAATATTAATTTTTCAAGGTACTCTCTAAATTCTCTAAAACATCACTTAGCTTCTAACTTGAATTTAAACTACATAAGGAACATAAATCATTCCATTGTTTATAAATATGCCGAAAGATCAGATAAGTCTAATTATAGGGTGTTAGATTCGAAAATAATGTTTAAAAAATCAATATTTATTTATATAAATAATATTTTGAACGAACAATACTCTGAAACAAATCTTGTTCCGATGCCAGGACGAAATTTTTTAATTGGTTTTAGTACTGGAATAGACTAATTGACCTCCAAGGAATGTTTTTAAGACTTTAGTTTGTGGAGTTTTATCAATATCAATTTTCATAATGTCTCTGTCAATGACTATAAAATCGGCGAATTTATTTTTTTCAATACTTCCTTTTTCTTTTTCTTCAAAATTTAGATAAGCTGCCCAAATAGTCATTCCTTTTAGAGTTTCCACTCTGGAAAGTGCATTTTTAAATTGAAATCCATTTTCAGGATATGCATTTAAATCTTTTCTTGAAATAGAAGCGTAGAAAGTATGAAATGGATTTACTTTTTCAACTGGAAAATCTGTTCCAAGTCCGATAACTTTTGATTTATCAAGCAGTGCTTTGTAGGCATAGGCTCCTTTTATTCTTTTAGATCCAACTCTGTCCTCAGCCCAATACATGTCACTAGTAGCGTGAGTTGGTTGAACAGATGGTAAAATCTTATCATTAAAACCATTCATGTCCTTTAAATCAATTATTTGCGAGTGTTCAATTCTCCACCTGGGATCAACTTTATTTTCTAAAACTTCTGAGTAAGTATTTAATAATATTTTGACAGTCGAATCACCAATAGCGTGAGTATTCATTTGAAAATTAGCATTAGCTAATTTTTTAGCTAAATTTTTAATATTTTCTGGATTTGTTACTAGTTTTCCGTAATTATATTGATCATCAGAATAGGGTTTTTTGAGTGTAGCTCCTCTTGAACCAAGTGCCCCGTCACCATAAACCTTTACTGACCTTACATTTAATAAATTTGTTTTAATTGGTCCATTTTTTAAAAAATAATCAACATCTTTTTTTGAATTACTTATCATGGCATACACTCTAATTTTTAAATCTTTCTTTTTTTGTAAATTGTCAATAAGAAGAATAATTTCTTTTGATAATCCAGCATCATCTATAGTGGTTAGTCCATGTTTAAAACATATCTCTTGAGCATCTAACAGTGCCTGCTTTTTTTCAGATTTTGATAATTCTGGAATGACAGCATCAATTAAGCTCATTGGACCGTCAATGAGTACTCCAGTGAGTTCCCCATTTTTTTTCAAAATAGTTCCATTACTGCTTTTGGTATCGTTATTTATTTTAGCCATATCTAAGGCTTTTTGATTTACTATATAAGCATGACCATCTATTCTTTCTAAAACAACTGGAGTTTTTGGGAAAAGTACATCCAACTGATTTTTATTTGGAAACTCTTTAATGTTCCAATCATTTTGATCCCATCCTCTGGCTTTTATAACAGTTTTATAATTTTTAGATTGATTTTTTAATTTGGATATAATTTGGTCAAATGACTTGGTACCAACTAAATCAATTTCTTGTTGATTTAAACCTAGTCCATAAAAGTGACAATGAGCGTCAATAAGACCAGGCAATACTGTTGCTCCTTTTAAATCTATTGACTTCTTGTAATGGTATTTCTTTAAAATATCATTTGTTCCTGTATCATAAATTAAACCATCTTTTACAGCGATGGCCTCAATAATACTAAACTCATCATCCACAGTGTAAATATTGCCATTATGAAGGACCAAATCAACACTGTTTTTACAACCAAAAATTGAATTTAAAATGAAGAATAAAAAAATGATTTTGAAATTATATTTCATTTATTTTTGAATAGATTAAGTTACTTTCCCATCCTCTGTATAATAAATAGGAAATTATTTTTTTCTTTTTTTCAAACGAAGTTAATTTACTCAAAGATGATAATTTTTTAGTAAATAGTTCTTCTAGTTTTTGCTCGTAGTCTTTTTCGTCAATTTCTTTTAAACCGTGATTTATATTGTAAGAGGAAATATTTCTACGTTTTAGTTCATTTGTAATTCTAATTTTCCCCCAATTTTTAAAATTAAATTTTCCCCGAACAAAACTTTTAGAAAATCTAGATTCATTTAAATAACCGTCTCTAATTAAGTTTGAAATTATTTGATTAGAATTTTGAATATTAATATTGAAGGTTTTTAATTTGGATACAACTTCTTTATGACACCTGTCCTGATATGAACAATAATATTGTAGTTTTCTCTCTATTTCTTTTGTTGTTAAATCCCTATTATTCATTTTTGAAAATTAGTATAATTTAGAGCAAAAAAAAAGCGACCCTATAATGGGTCGCTTTTTGTTATGCATTTATGATTTTACCTTCTTTATCGAAAAATCGAAAATGTAAATAGGTGTATGCGTCTCTTGGGATAATTTTAACCCATCTGTTATGATCTAAATACCATTTTAATCTGACAGAAGGATAACCACTTTTTACATAAGCTGCAACAAAAGGATGCAAATGTAAAACAAGCTTTTTATTATCGTACTTTTTGTTTTTTAAGATTTTTTCTAATTTATTTGAAATTTTATCAATTAAAACAATTGGAGCTTCAACAGTCCCATTAATATTTGGATTTAATTCTTTAGTTTTTATATCCATTTCTGACCTAACTCTTTGTCTAGTCATTTGAATTAAACCAATCTTACTTGGGGGAAGAATTTTATGTTTTGCTCTGTCAGAATCCATCTCGCTTTTAAAGTGATCAAATAATTTTTTTCTGTTTTCAGGGCTTAACATGTCAATAAAATCAACAACTATAATTCCACCCATATCTCTAAGTCTTAATTGGCGTGCTATTTCTGAAGCAGCAACTAAATTAACTTCTAGGGCAGTTTCTTCTTGATTTTTTGCTTTTGTTGATCTGTTTCCACTGTTTACATCAATTACATGAAGAGCTTCAGTGTGCTCTATTATCAAATAAGCACCTTTACTCATGGTAACTGTTCTTCCAAAAGCAGTTTTAATTTGACGTTCTACTCCATATTGTTCGAAAATTGGAGTGTCAGATTGATGAAGTTTAACAATTGATTGCTTTTTTGGAGCAATTTGTTTCAAATATTCCTTAATCTCTGAATACATGGATTTTTGATTTACATATATACCAGTGAATGAGTCATTAAAAATATCTCTTAAAATGGATGAAGACCTATTCATCTCACTTTGTACTTTTATAGGAATTTCTGATCCTTTAATTTTTTTACAAAGCTGTATCCAGTGACCATATAAGTTCTGTAAATCATTGTCTAGTTCAGCCACCTTTTTGTCTTTGGCGACGGTTCTTACAATTACTCCAAAACCTTTTGGTTTGATACTTTGAACTAGTCTTTTCAACCTACTTTTTTCTTCTTTACTTTCTATTTTTTGTGAAATAGAAATTCTGTTAGAAAAAGGCACAAGAACTAGAAAACGTCCAGCAAAAGATAGTTCTGAACTGATTCTAGGACCTTTTGTTGAAATAGGTTCTTTTATGATTTGTACTAGTACTGATTGGTTAGGACTTATGACGTCCGAGATACTCCCTTCCTTGTCAATTTCGGATTCAAAATGAAATTTATCAAGGGAAAAATTCTTTATTTTACCTGCGCTTACACCTTTAATGAACTTAATTAATGATAAGATTTTTGGACCTAAGTCGTGATAATGTAAAAAAGCATCTTTTGTATATCCAACATTTACAAATGCTGCATTTAAACCAGAAATTGTTTTTTTTGTTCTGGCTAAAAAAATGTCTCCGACATTAAATTTATTACTATCATTTTGTTTGTGAAGTTCAATTAATTTTCCGTTTTTAAGTAGTGCAAAATCAACTGCAGTAGAATTTGATCGAATAATGATTTCTTTACTCACAATTTATGATTTAATATTCATATAAAATTATATGAATAGGTTATACTATTATACACAGGATTTAATTTACATGGAAAATTATCAGTAATGAACTTTTACTAAAACAATCTTCATTTCAAAGAACAAAAAATGTTCGTTATAAAAATAATTTATTTATTTTTTTTGTGTCGATTAGCACGACTTCTTTTTTTACGCTTGTGCGTAGCTACCTTGTGCCTTTTTCTTTTTTTACCACTTGGCATAATTTATTTTTTTAATTAATTGTTTTGCTTTACACCTTCAACAAACACTTTAGCAGGTTTGAAAGCTGGAATATTATGTGCGGGGATTCTAATTGTTGTGTTTTTTGAGATATTTCGACCAGTTTTTTCGGCTCTTTTCTTTACAATAAAACTTCCAAATCCTCTCAAGTAAACGTTTTCTCCATTATTTAAGGAACTTTTTATTTCTTCCATTAAATTTTCAACTGTTGCTAAAACTTCATTTTTCTCTAAACCTAAATTGTTTGAAATTTTTGTTACAATTTCCGCTTTGGTCATATTATTAAATTTATTTATGTTTACTTTTCAGGTTGCCAAATATATAAATTTAAATTCACAATTCATTTTTTTCTTATTCTTAAATCACAGTTATTTTGGATTCAAAGTTGTTTAAAAGTTTAGTAAAAAGTTTTTCAAAAGATTTAATAGCTTGGTATCACATCAATAAAAGAAATCTTCCTTGGAGAAGAACGAATGATCCCTATAAAATATGGTTATCTGAAATCATTTTGCAACAGACACAAATTAAACAAGGACTGCCATATTATAAAAAATTTATAAAAAAATTCCCTGACATATTTAAGCTAGCTCAGTCGTCAGAAAATGAGGTCTTAAAATTGTGGGAGGGGCTAGGTTATTATAGTAGGGCCAGAAATCTACATAAAACAGCAATATTAATTGTCAGTGATTACAATGGAATTTTTCCAACAAAATATATTGATTTGATTAATCTTCCTGGAATTGGAGATTATACTGCAAGTGCTGTTAGTTCCTTTTCTATCAATGAAGTTAACCCAGTTGTAGATGGAAATGTCTACAGGTTTATCTCCAGATTACTTGCAATTAAAACCCCGATTAATACACACAAATCTTTAAAGGAATTTAAAAAAATCACTCATCAATTAATTTCAAAAAATAATCCCTCAGATTTTAATCAGGCTATTATGGAATATGGTGCTTTAGTTTGTAAACCATCTTCGCCAAATTGTGAAAATTGTGTTTTTAAAAAAAATTGTTATTCTTTTTTAAATAATGAAGTTTACACATTTCCAATAAAGAAAAAAAACAATATAGCTAAAATTAGAAATTTTAACTTTTTAGTTATAAAATCTTCAACCAATCAAACTATTATAGTAAAAAGAACAGGAAATGATATATGGAAAAACCTATATCAATTTCCTTTATTTGAGACTGATGGTCCCTCAAATAAAAATGATATTTTACATAAATTAAATAAAAATAAAAATTTCGATTTGAATGTTAGTAAATTGAATTTATTTCTAAATAAAACTTTTATAAATAAACTTTCACATCAGCATATTCATTCTTCTTTTTGGATAGTTCATGTAAAAAAAATTAACAAAAACTATGTAAATATTACTGATTTAAGCACTTATCCATTTCCAAAACCAATTTCTAATTTTCTTATTAACTATAAGTGGTAATCTTTGCTTTTTGTTATATTTGATTAACAAACAATAATATGAGTGGATCTTTAAATAAAGTAATGTTAATCGGTAATTTAGGTGATGAAGTAAAAATGCATCATTTCGATGGTGGTGGTTGTATTGGAAGATTTCCAATTGCCACTAATGAGAGTTATACAAATAAAACAACAGGCGAAAAAGTTTCAAACACCGAGTGGCACAACGTAGTTGTAAGAAATAAAGCCGCAGAAGTTTGTGAAAAATATCTAAATAAAGGAGATAAAATATATGTTGAAGGAAAAATAAAAACAAGAAAATGGAAATCTGATGATGGCATTCAAAGATATTCGACTGAAATTCATGTTTCTGAGTTTAACTTTCTTTCAACAAAAAATGATATAACAACTAATTCTCCACCAACAGATATCAAAGAAATCCTCCCTGAAAATCAAAACAGTGATTCAGATGATTTACCATTTTAAATTAATTTTTTTAATATAATATTGGTTATTAATTTACTTTACCTGCTACCTTTTTTAGATTCTTATACATTTGTTTTTAAAATTGTTTTAATTCTAATATTATTAGTTTGTTCGGCACTAATTTCCGGCTCTGAGGTGGCTTTTTTTTCTTTAACCTCAACCGATCTTAAAAAAGCGAATAATTCAAAAAATAAAAACTTACAAATCATTTATAGCTTGAGAAATAATCCAAGAAGATTGTTAGCTGCTCTATTAGTTTCAAATAATTTTATAAATATTGCAATAGTTCTTCTTTTTTCCTCTTTTGGAAATGCTTTTTATTTAAAATCATTTCCATTTTGGATAAATTTTATAATTGAGGTTGGCGTGATAACTTTATTTATTTTACTTTTTGGCGAAATATTGCCAAAAGTTTATGCCAATAGAAATCCAATATCATTTTCAAAAAAAATGGCCTTACCAGTTCAGTTTTTAGACAAATATATTTTCTTTTTTTTAACAATTCCCTTGAGTAAAATGACTGAGTTCATTCAAAGGCGATTGGTTTTTAAATCTACCAATTTATCGGTTGATAAGCTTTCTGACGCCCTAGAGTTGACAGATAAAAGCGATTCATCAAAAAATGAACAAAAAATATTACAAAGTATTGTTTCTTTTGGAAGTGTTGAAACAAAACAAATCATGAGACCTAGAGTTGATGTTTTTTCAGTTTCTGTTGAATTAAGTTTTGATCAGCTTTTAGATCAGATTCGTAAAAAAGGTTTTTCAAGAATACCTGTTTACCAAAAACAAATTGATAAAATAATTGGGATCGTATATTTGAAAGATTTATTTCCTCACTTAAATAAAAAGAAATTTGATTGGAAAAAATTAATTAGAGAGCCTTATTTTATCCCTGAAAATAAAAAACTTGACGATTTATTAAAAGAATTCCAGCAATTGAAAATTCATTTAGCTATTGTAGTAGATGAATATGGTGGTAATTCTGGTATAATAACAATGGAGGATGTAATAAAAGAAATTGTTGGAGAGTTAAATGTTGATTTTTTTCAAGAAGATTTATCATACACTAAAATCGATGATAATAGCTTTATTTTTGATGGTAAAACTAATTTAAAAGATCTTTATAAGATTCTTAAAATTTCTGATGAAGCTGCATTTGAAAATAAAAGAGGAGACTCTGAGACGCTTGCTGGATTTATTTTGGAACAAAAAGGATATTTTCCAAAAAAGGGCTCTGCATTAATTTTTAAAAATCTAAAATTTATTGTTGAAGAAATTGATAGAAAAAGAATTAAAAAAATTAAAATTATTTTAAAAAAGTCATGAAAAGATTTGTTTTTATTTTGCTTTTATTAGTTGGTTGTGATGACTTTGAACTGCCAAAGAAAAAAGCATATTTCGCTCATCAGTTCAACATTCCATCTTATGCAACGCACAATGAAAATTGTTCCTACATTTTTAAAATCAATACAGCAGCTAAATTAGATTTAGATAACAATTGCAATGCCGTTATTAATTATAAAAATTTGAGCGCACAAATCTTCATTTCAAATATTTCAATGGATAATATTGATCTAATAAAATATGATTTTGATCAAAAAATTTTAGATAATTCTTCAAATGTTTCTAGAATAGTCTCAAGTGAGTTTAATAATCCAGAAAATCATGTTTATGCTCAGTATTACTCCTTTGTGGGCGACGCGCCCTCCAACATTCAATTTTATGTAACAGATTCATTAACAAACTTTATTATGGGTTCTTTGTATTTTAAATCTAAGCCTAACTATGACTCGTTATTACCCTCAATCAGCTATGTTAAAAATGATATTAAAAAGATGATCGAGACTTTTAAATGGAAATAAATAAATTTATTTATGTCTAATAATAATAAGAAATGGATTTATCTCATTTTACTTTCCTTCATATGGGGAAGTTCTTATATTTTAATAAAGAAAACTCTAATAGGAGTAAGTCCATTACAGCTTGGAAGCTTGAGAGTTATTTTTACAACAATAGTTTTGTTTATAATGGGTTTTTCCTCATTAAAAAAAATTCCGAAGGATAAATGGAAGTGGATTATTTTAACAGGGTATATAGGATCTTTTTTCCCATCTTTTTTCTTTGCTTTTGCTCAAACAGAAATAGATAGTGGGGTTGCTGCTATTTTAAATTCTTTGACTCCTCTAGCAACATTAATCATTGGAGTAGTATTTTATAAATTTATTATTGATTCCAAACAAATTTTAGGTGTCATTATAGGTCTTTTTGGTTCTTTTTTACTTATTTATGAAGGATCAACAATTAATCCAGATCAAAATTTCTTGTTTGTAGGTTTTATTATTACTGCTTCAGTGTGCTATGCGACTTCAGTAAATATGTTGAAAGCTCATTTACAAGATGTACCAGCTATTTCGATTGCTTTAGGAAATTTTTTATGTATCCTTCCTCCAGCCATAATTATTTTATTCTATTCTGGGTTTATGAATATTAATGTAATTGAGAGTCCAAAGGTTCAAAATGCATTATTTTATATTATTGTTTTGTCAGTTTTTGGGAGCGCATTTGCAAAAATATTATTTAACAAATTCGTTCAGATTGCATCTCCTGTTTTTGCTTCCTCTGTTACTTATACATTGCCGATTGTGGCAGTGATGTGGGGGTTACTTGACGGAGAAACGATTAATTTTAGACAAATACTAGCAACAATTGTAATTCTAATTGGAGTTTATTTTGCTAATCGTAGATCAAGATCTAATTAAAAAAACTATCATCAATTTCTTCGTTAAGTTTAATGGATGAAATATTAAACACTATATTTTGAGGTCCAGTGGATATTTCTCTTTTAAAAGCAAATAAAATTCCATTTACATCTTTGTAGTCTGAAAATTTTGTTGTTGATGTCATCTCATTACCTCCTTGAGTCATTGTTTCTTCTGTCATCACAAGTAAATTAGTCTTAGCGTCATAATATCTATAGGATTTATCATTTACTTTTATTTTATATAAGTCTTTTCCATCAATTGCTGATAAACTAACCAGTTTCATTTCACTAATATTTAAATAGATCTCTTCAAAAAGTCCCTTCTTTTGTTTTTCAGAATCTATTTGTTCTTTCTCAAAAGGAATTTTTTGACCCATTTGTTCAAGATAGCCATTTTCTCCATCAAATCTTGTAGACATCATAGTGCCCATCCCTTCAACGGTCATTGACATAGCATTAAGGTTTGGATGTTTTTGTTTAAATTCAGCTGTAGGAGAAAATGGAGCATTAGGGATTGTCACACTTGCAACTGTCGTTATTGTCTTAATAGCATTCAATTTATTTTTTCCTCCTATTGCATTTATATAATTATCAAAAATTGATTGAACGGTAACATCATCTTTAATTTCTTTTTTAAAAATAGGCTTATCAATTTGATTTCCTTTTTTATCAAAAAACAGTACTGGAAGTGATTTTCCGTTAAAAGTTACTTTTTCAATATTATCTATCACCTCACTTCCCTTGGCCGTAATAACAATTTGTGCATTATTTAATTTAAAATATTTATTAGCTGCAAGTCGAACGTCTTCAATTGTGACTCTATTGATGTTTGACAGAAAGTTTTTGTAATAATCTGAGTTTAGATTATTTCTTTCAATGTTAATTGCATAATTAGCAATGGTTGATGGTCTTTCCATTGCTAAAACAAATTCACCCAAATATTTAGCTTTTGCATTTTTTAATTCTAAACTTGAAACAGGTATTTTATGTATTTTTTCAATTTCTTTAATTATTTCTACTAAAGCACTATCTGTAACTTGTGCTCTAGTTGAAGTTGAAGCTCTAAACTTAGCCTTACTGTATTTATTATCCGATATACTTGAATAAGCTCCATAAGCGTATCCTTTGTCTTCACGAATATTGTTAAACAATCTAGATTCAGGGCCAGCTCCAAAAATTCTATTTGCTATAAGCACACTGTAATAATCATCATCAGTCTTTTTTAGATTAACAAGGTTCTGAAATGTTATTTCTGAATTCGCAGAATTTGGCATGTCAATAACATTTATTGACAGCCCTTTATCTTCTTTTGGCTCTATGATTTCATTTTCAGAACCTTTGGCAAATTTAGACTCAAGGCTTTTGTCATTTTTCCATTTACCAAAAAGTTTTTTTACCAACTTTTCAGTGTCATTAATATTAAAATCTCCAATGATAACTAAGTATGCATTATTTGGTTTAAAATAATCATCATAAAATTTAGTTACATCACTTAATTTTATATTTTCCATCGACTCTGTAGTTGTAAATTCACCATAAGGATGATTCGCCCCATAGGCTAAAACATTCTCAACTCGTCTTGCAATAGAAACAGTGTTTTTATCATTGTTTTTTATATTATCTAAAAGAATATTTTTTTCTTGATCAAATTCTTCTTCGGAAAAATTTGGATAAAGTGCTCCTTGAGCGAACATAGTTAAAACTCTTTCAAAATATCTTGATAGTGAGCTTGCTGCCCCTCCTTGAGACGAAAAATTCATTCTAGCACCCATGAAATCAACTTCTTCATTAAAACTATCTTTATCTTGAAAAGTATTTCCTTTCCCCATTATTCCACCAGTTATGATTCCTACACCATTTAAATTCCCTTCAACTATTGGAGGGTTATCAATTAGTAAATTAACAGACGCTCTTGGAAGTTTTCGATTTTCGATAAACATGACCTTTAATCCATTTTTTAATTCAAAAGAAACAGGTTCTTCGAAGTTTATTTTTGGTGCTGGACCAGATTCAGGGATGGACCTGTCTACTTGAGCAAAAGATATTAAGTAAGAGGTTAAAAAAATTAAATTTATAAATGTTTTGTTCATGATGTTATTTTTTTTCGTTTTCTGGAAGATATTCTAAAAATAATCTTTGGTTAGTGTTAAGGTATTTTTTTGCAACATCTCTAATTTCATCTCTTGAAATAGACCTGTAAATTTCAATTTCAGAATTTATTAAATTAGCATCTCCATACAAAGTATGGTATTGAGCTAGAGAAACACCAATTCCCGAAGCAGATGAATTTGAATTAACAAACTGATTTTCAAATTTATTTTGAAGCTTTTCATAATCATTCTCGGAAATTAGATTTTGTTGAATTTTTATAATTTCTTCATCAATTTCTATCGATAATTGTTCAAGTGAAGTTTCACCAAGGGGTAAAGATAATATGTAATACATACTGTAATCTTCGTGTCCAATGTTAGATGCTGAAACTTGTAAGGCTGTTTTATTATTATCAACCATTCTTTTGTATAGTTTTGAACTTGGTCCATCACTAAGATAGGTAGATATCAAATCTAACACTCTGGCTTCTCTTGATTTCATTGACGGTGTTCTGTATCCAATAACCAAAGCAGGAATTTGTATGTTTGGATCGTACTCAACAGCTCTAATTTCTTTAACTATTGGTTCTTCTTTAATTACTACTATATCATTTTTTTCAGCAGCAGGTACCGCACTAAAATATTTTGAAATTAGATTCTTTGTTGTTTCAATTTCAATATCTCCAGCAACTACAAAAACTGCATTACTTGGCATGTAAAAATTATTTCTAAAATCAATAAAATCTTGTAATACAGCATTGTCTAAATGTTCAGGGACCCCAATTAAAGGATTTTTGTAAGTATGCTCTTTAAAAAGATTAGATTTTAATGCTTCATAAAAACGACTGTAAGGTTGATTGTCTCTAATTCTTTTTTCCTCTTTAACAGCTTCTCTTTGGATATCTATTCCTTCTTGATCAATAATCGGATGTAACATAATTTCTGAATACCTCCATAGACCAAGCTGTAAACTATTTGAGGGCATAGTTGCGTAATAAAATGTTAAATCAACACTAGTAGCAGCATTACCATTTCCTCCGTTTGAAGACAGTATTTTATACCATTCTCCACTTTTCATATTCTTGGTTTCTTTACCTAAGAGGTGTTCAAAAAAATGAGCAAAACCAGTTTTGTCATTTTCTTCATTTTTTGCTCCGACATGGAACATCAATGTGGTATTGATGACAGGCGCAGAATTGTCTTTATGCAAAATGACGGTAAGCCCATTGTCTAACTTGTATTGTTCAAATTCTACAGCTTGTGAGTTAAGATTGTTAGTTATGAAAATTGAAACTAAAAAAAAGAATATGTATTTTTTCATGATTTAAATTTAGAGGTACAAAGCTATTAATTATTTGATAAACGTTAATTCTTTTAATAATATTTTAACAAAAGTATTATCTATCAATTTTAAAATTTTGTTGTTTTAATTTTTATGGTCACAGATATTTATAATATTATTGTGATATATGGTCAATACTTGTATATTTGCACACGTTTTTGATTAAAAATAATATTATGTATGCAATAGTTGAAATTGGAGGAAAGCAAGTTAAAGTCGAGAAAAATCAAAAAATATTTGTTAATAGACTTGATGCAAAAGAAGGTTCTAAGGTGACTTTTGATAATATATTATTGCTTGATAATGCTGGTAAAGTTGTTTTGGGCACTCCCTCTGTTAAAGGAGCTGCTGTCGAAGCAAAGATTATTAAGCATTTGAAAGACGATAAGGTGATTGTTTTTAAGAAAAAAAGAAGAAAAGGTTACAAAGTTAAAAACGGACATCGTCAGTTTTTAACTGAAATTATGGTTGAAAAAATTCTTGAAAAAGGTGCCAAACCTGTAGCTGACGCTAAGTCAGGAATAAAAGAATCAAAGCCAGCCGTTGAAAAAAAGCCAGCTGCTAAGAAGCCAGCTGCCAAGAAACCAGCTGCTAAGAAGCCAGCTGCCAAGAAACCAGCTGCTAAGAAGCCAGCTGCTAAGAAGCCAGCTGCCAAGAAACCAGCTGCTAAGAAGCCAGCTGCTAAGAAGCCAGCTGCTAAGAAACCAGCTGCAAAGAAGCCAGCTGCAAAGAAAACAACAAAAAAAGCTTAATTAAATTTTCATATTATGGCTCATAAAAAAGGTGTAGGTAGTTCCAAAAACGGTAGAGAATCAGAATCGAAAAGACTAGGTGTAAAAATATTTGGCGGCCAAGCGGCTATTGCTGGAAATATCATTGTTAGACAGAGAGGAACTGCTCATAAAGCCGGTGAAAATGTATATGTAAGTAAAGATCATACCCTTCATGCTAGAGTTGATGGTTTGGTTAAATTCACCAAGAAAAAAGATAATAAGTCATACGTCTCGATAGTTCCATTCGAAGCTTAATAAAAAATCATTTTCTTATTCAAAATCCCAATAGTTTAATATATTGGTCCATGCCTTTATTCAATTCTCATAATATTGTTAACAGCAATCTTTTGATTTGGAATATCACCGAATCTGAATCTGAATTAAAAAAATCTATTAATTTATCCTCAATTGTCAAGTCGAGATTTGATGAAATCAAATCATGTAGTCAAAGAAAACAGTTTTTGGGTGTTCAAAACCTTTTAAAAATTTTTAATATTAAAAATAAAGAACTCGTATACAATGCAAATGGAAAGCCAATTTTGTCCAATAAGTATATTTCTATTACACATTCATTTGATTATTGTGGTGTTGTAGTTAGTTCAAAAAAAATTGGTATAGATATTGAAAAACTTCGTCCAAAGATTTTAAATATTAAAAAAAAATTTATTTCAGATCGTGAGTTAGATTTATTTACAAATGACAATGTCATAGATGTAACTAAAATATGGACGATTAAAGAATCCGTTTATAAAGCTTTTGGTTTTTCAGGATTAGATTTTAAAAACAACATTATAGTTAAATCTATTGATAAAAAATTTAATAATGCTGAAGTTAAAATCTTTAAAAATGATATAATTGAATTTTATAATGTAGAAATAACAAATTTTTCACAATACATTTGCTCAATAGCAAATAAAAGAATTTAAATGGAAATTTCAGTTGAGTTAACATTAACACCTCTAAAAGATGATTTTAAAACAATCATTAAGGATTTCATAATATCATTACGAAATTCAAACTTAAAAATAATTGAAACTCCCCTCAGTACTCAAATTTATGGAGATTATAAGCAGGTTATGAGTTGTTTAGATAATAACATTTATAACACTTTTTTAAAGTCTGATAACATCATTTTAAATATAAAAATCATTAAATCAAATAGAAGTGACTATGTGCCAGATTTTTGATTTATTGTTTGAACAATATTCTCAATATGATAATGTAGATATTGTATTAGAAATCACAGGGGTTGTTTTTGGATTATTGAGTGTTTGGTTTTCAAAGAACAACAATATTCTTGTATATCCAACAGGAATGATTTCTACTTCAATTTTCATTTATCTTCTTTATAAATGGATTTTATTAGGGGATATGTTAATTAATGGCTATTACTTTATCATGAGTATTTATGGATGGTATGTATGGACCAAGAAAGAAAATAATATTGTCACACCAATTTCCAGAGTATCTTTAAAAGAAAAAAAGATTGCTGTCTTAATTTTTATTTTTTCTATAATATTTGTCTACGGAGTTTATAATTATTTCGACAAATGGAACTCTATTTCTGCATATATTGATAATTTTACAACAGCAATTTTCTTTGTAGGAATGTGGCTAATGGCTAAACGAAAAATTGAAAACTGGATTTTTTGGATTATTGGAGACATAATTTCGGTTCCTTTATATTTTTATAAAGGATTAACCTTTACAAGTTTACAATATCTTATTTTTACTTTTATAGCAATTGCTGGATATTATTCATGGAAAAAAACCTTAAACAAAACCCCTCAAGTTGTTTTAAAGTAGTTCTTTTTGGACCCGAATCATCTGGAAAAACAACACTTTCTAAGTTGCTTTCAAAACACTATAATGCTTTATGGGTCGAAGAATTTGCTAGGGAATATTTACAAACTAAATGGGATAATGAAAAAAAGATTTGTGAATTAAGAGATATATTACCAATTGCCAGGGGTCAAATGAAATTAGAAAATGAATTTTCATTACAAAGTTCCAAATTACTTTTTTGCGACACTGACCTTTTGGAAACAAAAGTATATTCAGAACAGTATTTCAATAATTATTGTGATTTTGAATTAGAAAAATATGCTCTGCAAAATCACTATGATTTGTATATTTTAACAGACATCGATATACCATGGGTCAAAGATGATCTTAGAGATAGACCCAACAATAGAAAAGAGATGTTTCTAGCTTTCAAACAAGCATTAATTAAATATAAAAAACCCTATGTTCTGGTTTCTGGTAATATTGAACATAGAATGAAAATTGCTATTAGTGAAATCAATAAATTATTAGGCTTACAGTAAATTTTTTACTTTTTTGAGTTATATTTGATCAAAATTAATGGGGTGCTACGGCTGAGATTATACCCAATGAACCTGCCAAGTAATTTTGGAAAGGGAAATTGAATCCACGCGAGGTTTATCCTGTTTTTTTCGTAAATATTTTTATATGAAAAGTTTTATTAACCTTATTTTACTATTCTTCACATGCGTTATATTATCTCAAGAAAAGGTTTTAGATACCATTGAAGGTAAAAAACAAAATTTGGATGAAGTTATAGTAGAGTCTATTAGAGTTAAATACTCTTCCCCAATTAGTCATTCTAACATATCGAAAGCTGAATTAAAATCAAGAAACTTAGGTCAGGATTTACCAGTTTTATTGAACTTTTTACCCTCAATAGTAACAACTTCTGATGCAGGTGCAGGTATAGGATATACTGGAATTAGAATCAGAGGAGTAAGTGCTCAATCTACTAATATAACCATTAATGGTATTCCTTTTAACGATACAGAATCTTTAGGAACTTATTGGGTTAATTTACCAGATTTTGCTTCATCTATTGAAAGTTTACAAGTCCAAAGGGGAGTAGGAACATCAACAAACGGTTCAGGTGCTTTTGGAGCTAGTATTAATATATTAACTGATGCTAATTCTTTAAAACCTTATGCTGAAATTTCAAACACTATTGGTAGTTACAACACATTTAAACACACAATAAAATTTAGCACTGGTGAAATTAATAATGCTTTTGAATTTTCAGGAAGATTTTCTAAAATTAACTCTGATGGGTACATTGATAGAGCTTTCTCAGATTTAAAATCTTATTTTTTGCAAGGCTCCTATAAAATGGGAGGAACTGCAGTAAAAGTTTTAACTTTTGGAGGTCATGAAAAAACTTACCAGTCATGGTATGGTGTCACAAAAGAACAAATTAAAGAAAACAGACGACAAAATCCTTACACATATGAAAATGAAATCGATAATTATAAGCAAGATCATTATCAACTCCATTGGAACCAAAAGGTAAATCAAAAATGGTCTACTAATTTAGGTTTAAACTATACTTATGGAAGAGGGTATTTTGAACAATATAGAGAAGATGATTCAGTAGAAACTTATGGTAATATAGTATCTTCAGATATTGATAAAAATGGCACAGAATTAGGGACAACGGATTTAATAAGAAGACGCTGGTTAGATAATAATTTTTATGTTGTTAATGCATCAGCAAAATACGAAAGTAAAAAAATTAATATGACTTTTAGTGGTTCTTACAGCAATTACAGCGGGGATCACTTTGGAGAGGTAATTTGGGCTCGACAATTTAATAAAAATGCTAAAATTAGAGACAGGTATTACCAAGGAAATGGTAAAAAAACAGATTTGAGTTTTTTTATGAAGACTTCCTATTCTTTAAATAAAAAGATAGAACTTTATGGAGATATTCAACTTAGAAATATAAGATATAAAACTAGAGGATTAACCTCTGATTTGGTTAATATGAAATTAAATGAATCCAACAGCTTTTTTAATCCAAAGTTTGGATTTTCTTACATATTAAATCCAAGTTCTATGCTTTATTTTTCCTTCGCAAGAGCTAATCGCGAGCCAAGTAGAGGAGATTATGAAAGTAATTCAAATATAAAACCAGAACAATTAAATGATTTTGAACTAGGTTGGCGATATAGAAAAAATGGAATTAGATTGAATCTAAATTCTTACTACATGTTATATAATGAACAATTAGTATTAACGGGAGCTCTCGATGATGTAGGTAGTCCAATAAGAACTAATAGTGGTTCTAGTTACAGAGTTGGAATTGAAGCATATGCTAAAATTCAAGTTTCTGAAATTTTTAGTATCGAATCTAATTTTACAATTAGTTCTAATAAAAATAAACAGATATTATCTCCTTTTAATGGAAATATTTTTGATTTTGGGAAAACTAACATCTCTTTTTCTCCAAATTTTATTACTTCAAATGTATTGGTTTATAGTCCCTTAGAAAATTTCAAACTAAGCTTGTTGTCAAAACATGTTGGTATGCAATATATGGGAAATACGGATGCTGAAAATTCAAAATTAGACAGTTATTTTTTAAATGATTTTAATATCTCTTATGAAATTAATTCTAATTCAATATTCAAATCTATAATAGTCACCGGACTTGTAAATAATATTTTAAATACTGAATATATTTCTAACGGATATTATTATACTTACGAGGACACTTGGTCATCTCCTGGTTCCATCCAAACTTTGGATGGTGCTGGCTATTATCCTCAAGCAACCCGAAATTTTTTATTGGGCTTGACTTTGAAGTTTTAACTAAACTAATTGCGAGTTCAATATTTTTTTTCGGTAATCTGAGGGGCTGATTAAATTAATTTTTTTAAAAGATCTATTGAAATGTGAGTAATTGTTAAAACCACATTCGTAACTAATATTCTTAATATCTTTGTCTGATTGTGTCAACAATTTTAGAGCATTATTAATTCTGTATTCAATCAAAAATTGTATAAAAGTTTTGTTTGTTTGACTTTTAAAGTATCGACAAAACGAAGGGACTGTCATATGAACCTCTTTAGCAACCTTTTCTAACGAAACTTCTTTTTTATAATTATCTTTTATGAAATTAAAAGCTTTTCTGATTCTTTCATTTTCATTAATTCCATTAATATTATAATTACTAATATTTAAAATTTCAAAATTTTTAGATCTGGACAAATCATTTAGAATCGTAATTAATGTTATTACTTTTTGAAAACTTGTTTCGTACTGTAAGCCTAACATTGCTAATCCAATTTTTTTTTTAATATCTCCCTCAAAAACTATCCCTTTTTTTGATGTTTTTAATAAATTGAAAATGTTTTTGAATTCAAATACTTCTTTTAAAGAATCACCTAAAAATTTTTCTTTAAATTGAATGACCACTTCTTTTCTTTCGTCATCAAAATAATCTGTGAATCCAGTATGTGGAAGATTTGAACCAACTAAAATTAAAAGTCCGTCGTTATAATTGGATAAATTTAATCCAACTTGTCTTTTTCCAGACCCATTATTTACATAAACAAGTTCTATCTCAGGATGGTAATGCCATTTTTGATGTTTTTCAGCCGGATTGTGGTTGCTGTTATCATATATATTATAACTAAAGGACTTGTTTTCAAAAGAAATGGGTTCTAATTCTAATTTCATTGAATTATTAATTAAAAATTATTAAACAAATATATTATTTTAATTTTATATTTAATATAAAGTATATTTATGTTAAAATAGTACATGTATTAGGTAATTTAAATAAATTATTTGATCAATTATTGATTTAATTTTGAGTAAAATTAATAATTATGAAAAAAATCATCTTCTTTCTATTAATAACAAATTTTTCTTTTGCTTCTTTTGATTTAAATTATAATTCATCTGTTGAAGAATTAATGTTAAAAAGCATAAAATCAAATAATTTTGATAATGTTCAAAAATTACTTTTTGAACGTAAGATATCCTCTAGAAAAGTTATTGATGGAAAGCCACTGTTGGTTCATGCAGTAATTAATGATAATCCTAATATTGTTAATTTATTGGTAAGATATGGAGCACAGCCTTTTATTGATGTCTGCTCAGAAGGTTTGAATGCAATGGAATGGTCAGTAAAATCAAATAGTTATTACGCAAGAGCAGAACTTATTGTAATTAAAATATTACACAACTAAATTAAGTTTTTTTCATAAATTTGCGCTGTGAAAAAATTTTTAAGTTTTTTTTTAATAGGCGTTCTATGTTTTCCTACTTTTTTTGGATTGTATCATTATATCCACGAAGACCACCAAATTTGCCAAGAACAAAACTTACATTTCCATGAACTAGAAATAGAATGTTCTACATGTGATTTTATCAGAATAAGTCTTGATTATAAGGATTCTCAAATTGATTTCTCTTACAATCAATTTATTGATGTAAACAAAAATATAATTCCTCTCAAGGAAACATACTTTAATCGTTTATTTAATATTTTTGATAATAGGGCCCCCCCTTCAATTGTTTAGTTTTTACAATTAAACAAATCAAATTTTAAATTAAATAATTATCATGAAAAATATTTTAAATTATGCCCTTGTGGCATTAGTGCTTTTAAGCACAAATAGTGTTATATCTCAAAATTTACAAGAGAATGACACAATAGTTTCTGTAAATCTTGACGAAGTAGTGGTGTCCACTCCTTTCAAAGAGTCAT
>Ga0209406_1000391_pt1 | contig 35234 bp, 35 predicted proteins | sample COGITO_mtgs_1204_FD_184808 | JGI IMG/M metagenome (GOLD analysis project Ga0209406, IMG submission 184808) | Pelagic marine microbial communities from North Sea - COGITO_mtgs_120426 (SPAdes) (version 2) | ecosystem: Environmental > Aquatic > Marine > Epipelagic ... | reverse complement strand
AGCCGTTTGAACGCCGAGTGTTTATTCGGCGGCCCCGACCGAAGGAAGTGGGTGAGGGCGTAGCCCGAATAACGTGGCCGTACTGTTGGTGCGGGCGTTGTAGCGAAAATCTTAGATTAAGATTTTGTTTGTTTAGTTCTGGCGTGAGTTGGAGCTGTTGAAAAAGGCTGCCTTAGGGTGGCCTTTTTTTTTGATATTTTTTTAAGTGCTAATAGAAAGAGGGCGAGGAAGTGGTTTAAGTTTTAAGCCGGTAGGTAGCACTTTATTCTTTAAGCTCTGATAGAGATCTTATTTTCTGGGTTTTTATTTCTTTGGTTTAAGTTTTAAGTTCAAGGTCGTCGGGGGTGGCCCAACAGCCAGTCACTTTATATCTTTTTGATGGGATATTCTGATGGGATATTCTGATGGGTTATTTCTCTTGTTTGAATTTTACAGTCAAGACCGTCGGGGGTGGCCCGACATGCCAGTCACTTTTCTTTACTTGTGTAAAGAAAAGTAACCAAAAGAAAGCACACAATCTGACGAAGATTGATCCCGATAAAACCTGTTCGCTTTGAGGTGGTTTTATTCAGTACACCTTAGCAAGGCCTACGAAAACCATTTTCACTCGACTTTAATTGCTCGTCAATATCTGAGCTCGCCTCCAGCCAATATCATTCTGATCCCTCAGACTTTTCAAAACACAATGAGGCTACAACGAACAAGTTCAGTAGACTTCTTTTTATTTTAGAACAAGTAAAAACCGTGCCTAACGGCCGGCTTTTACTCTTGAGCTCCGCATGCCGCTCAAAAGGAAAAAAGAGTAGAACTACTATTTCGCTCAAAGGAAAAATTGGACGAAAAGCTTGAAGCAAGTGCAGCACAAAAAAAGTACCCCCTATACCGCTTGGCGATAAGCCCTCTGGAACTGCTGGACAGAAAACACTGCGAGATGCACCCGTCGTGGTTAAGCTTCGCCGTTAAGCTTACGGCATTTTTTGGTTACTTTTTGTTGCTGTAGACAAAAAGTGACTGGCTGTCGGGCCACCCCCGACGACTTTGACTTTAAAACTCAAAAAATAGAAGCAAAAATCCAGAATATAACATTACTCTTAAAGTTTAATAAGGCACCCTCTATACCGCTTGGCGATAATCTCTCTGGAACTACTGGACAGAAAACCCTACGAGATGCACCCGTCGTGGTTAAGCTTCGCCGTTAAGCTTACGGCATTTTTGGTTACTTTTTTTGCTGTTGACAGCGTAGTTTGCTGCGCGCCTGAAGGGCGCCCCGTAGGGTGAGCGAAGCGAATACAAAAAGTGACTGGCTGTCGATCCACCCCCGACGGTCTTGATTGAAAACTCAAACAAAAAAAGTAAAACTTCAGAATACCCCATCACCACTAAAAGCTCACACACTAAACTCGGGCTACCGAACCACTCGCACTCCAACCTTTCCATTCACCCACAAAAAAACCCAACAACTCTCATCACTGGGTTTTTTAAAACTCGCAAAGTATCAAAAGCACTTCAGCAAGTCATTCAAATCTATCAAATCTAGACCTTCTTACAAGTCGCCAACTTCGCACCATTAGCAATCAACTTACGACGACGATCACCTTCCGCAGTCACATAGCGCTTCCAGCTACGCGCACCCTTCTCAGTCTTCTTAAACTTAGCCGCCTTAGTAAACGATTTCTCTGCATCTTTATAACAATGCAATGCTTGCTCAGCAGTACCACGACTCATCCAAGCTAAATCAGCACGCTTAAGCTTACCTTTCTTAATCGCATTGCGAGCAGCAAGCAAAGCCTTCTCATTCTCATTCAAATTAAGATAAACACCAGCAAGACGCGACCATGCATTACCGTCTGATGACTTCTTAGCCGCCTCTTCTAAAACCGGTGAAGCCTTAAGATACTCTTGTGCACGCTGATAAGATGAACCTAGCAAAGCCAGATTCTTTTCCTTTCGCTCAATAATCTCATCTTTCATCCCCTTCTCAAGCACTTGAGCAGCACGATAAGGAATATCAATCGCTAAATACTGATAAGCAAGCGCAATAAGCTGCTTTTCTTTATCTAAGCCATTTTGTAAGTAGGTCACTTCTAAAGCCATCAACTCTTTTTGGCTTTGCTCTAACGCGCCATACATAGCTGATAACTGCTTCCAATATTTAATCTTAGGGTAATGTGTTAACAGACGATTACTGACTTTAATGGTCGCTTTATAGTTGTCTTTCTCATAGTAAAGTGCCCATTGAAAATTCAACCAATTCTCTTTTGGAACAAGACCAGCAACAATCGCTTCTTCAACTACTTCTTCTACTAAGTTTAACGCTTCAGATTTTCTATCTAACTGGTAGTAACCACGAGCCAGTAATATTTTACCACCCGGGTCGACAATCGCTGCTTCGGCCATCCATAACTCAAGCTGCTCTACCGCTCTTTTATAATCGTCATTAACAAATAATAATTGCGCTACGGTATAACGTGTATTGGTACGCTGCTGTGGATCAGCTTCTGGCTCATTCACTAACGCTAAGTAAGCCTTAATAGACAATTGAATTTTATCTTGCGCGTAATAAACATAACCCAAATAACGATTCACCTGAGAATATTCAAAGCCTTCTGAACAACCGCGCTTAAAAGCACCCAACAATTCGGCTTCAGCACCAACCCAATCTTCAACCTCTGTGAACTCTTGCACTTTTGTGAGTTTTTTTGCACAGCTTGTGCCTACCGATTTACGACGCTGAGAAACCGCATTTTTATATTTAAGCGCAGCTTCTTTTTCAGCTTTCGTCTGTTTCTTTTTCTTCTCGGCGGCAACGGCTTCACTCACACCAAAACCAGTGCCATCTGTCACCACACTCGTTACGACAGTTGCCATTAGGAATAAGCATGTCGATAAACAAAATCGACTCAACCAACCCATATTTAATTGCTTTAAAACCATAACGCCACTCTACCTTACTCTAAACTTTTGTCATTCCAGTTTGTCACTAGCACTTCTATCTCAAAACTTAGCGCTTTATATAAACAACCGAAAACTATCTAAAAATTTAACCGATGGACTATCTACCGTCAGAAAAACCAGCAAACGTAAATTTATATAAAACGCCCGGCACTTCAACGGCAGTACCGTTAATAACACGCGGGTTATATTTTAATTTCTGTGCTGCTTTTAATGCCGATTTGCCAAAGCCGTAATTTTCTGGCCACTCTTCTAACAACTTCACACCGCGCACACCGCCCGCTTCAGTTACTATCACCTCAACAACGGCATAACCGGTTTTACCCGCTTTTTCGGCACGAGAAGGATAACGCGGCTTAGGCACATAAATAGGTATGAAATCAGTATCGCGACTAAAACCACCTTGCAAACCAATGTCAGGATTAAACTTGCCAGCACCTGCTGATAGGTTTAACGCATTGTCAGGCGTATCAATCTCTATCTCTTGCGCTTCCAACTCTGGCGGAGGCGCTTCAACATCATCTGGCTTGTCAGGCAGCTCTTCATCTAACTTAGCTTCAATCTCAGTATCCGGCATATTGAAGTCTGCAATTTTTACAGCGTTGTCTCGGTCTAAATCAATATCGCCCATATCGATCAACGCACTCATTAACACAAAAAGTGCAAAAGCTATGAGCAAACCAAGCAGCATACTGCCGCCTAAACGTTTCACTTGCATTATTGCTATCCCCTTACTTCGGATCGGTCGCTAGGTGAATATCGACAACACCAGCTTCTTTAGCGGCATCCCAAACTAACGCATAAGTTGCTGCGTTAGATTCACCATCGGCTTGAATAACTACAGCACCCAGTGGGTTGTCAGCGTGAATACGCTCAACGACAGTTTTAACGGCACGCTCATCAATTTTTTTACGGTCAATCCAAATTGCATTTTTTGCATCAATCGCAATTAATACATTCTGATTTTTAACTTGTTCACGCTTATCAGTGGATGGACGCGTAACTTCAACGCCTGGTTCCTTAATAAATACCGCAGTCACAATAAAAAAGATCAACATGATAAATACAACATCAAGCATTGGCGTGAGATCTATCTCACCCCCATCTTGATTCGCTCTGGCTGCAACACCTCTCTTAGCCATACCTTTTAGATCCTGAATAATGTTCTAATGAATCTTGCTTATAAAACCAACACAACTAATAAAAATTCGCGCCATTAATAATGAATTATTAATGGCCACAGAAATTATTTATCAGAAGTTAAATGGTCTTCTAGTAATGAACTTTCGCGCTCAACAATACGCACTAAGTAAGCCTGTGCAAATACACCTGACAATGCAGCGACCATTCCAGCCATCGTTGGTACCGTTGCTTTAGAAACGCCGCCTGCCATTGATTTAGGATCACCACCGCCTGTCACAGCCATAACATGAAACACTTCGATCATACCGGTAACCGTACCCAGTAGGCCAAGCATTGGCGCCAAGGCAATTAGCGTTTTAATTAACGCCATATTTTGATTGATTTTAATAACGGCTTCAGAAATTAACGCTTCACGAATGCGGCGAGCATACCAAGAGTGTCGTTCGGTACGACTATCCCATTCAGCAATCACCACATTCATGTCGTTTCTTAAATCCGTAGCGAAATAAAACACTCGCTCAAAGATTAGGCTCCACATTAAAAACAGCAGACCACCAATCAGTAGCAATACGGGTCCGCCCATATCGACAAAGTCGAGGACGACACCCAATGCTTCTGTAATAAACTGCATATCAGTCTTCCCTTGTTACTTTATTTGCTTTCAGCGTTGCGCGCGATAATACCGGCGGCTTGCTCTTCAAGCACATGAATAACACGCTTTGCGCGACCACTAACAATGGTGTGCGCAAGCAAAGTTGGGATAGCAACAATCAAACCTAATACCGTTGTAATCAATGCACTAGAAATACCACTAGCCATTGTCTTCGGATCGCCCGCACCAAAAATAGTGATGGCTTGGAAGGTAATAATCATACCGGTCACTGTACCTAATAAACCAAGTAACGGCGCTACTGCAGCAATAATTTTTATCAATGTGAGTGAGTTTTCTAAGTTCGGAATCTCTTTCAGCACTGCTTCATTAAGCTTCAGTTCAAGTGACTCAGTATCCATATTCGGATTTTCATCAGCAATAACTAACACACGACCTAATGGGTTATCAGTGCTAGCGACAGTCGATTTCAACTGTGCATTCACTTTAGCGCCAATCGCGGTTAGCACAACAAAACGCCAAGCGGCAATTAGCATTGCGATAATACCAACAGCGGTAATGACATAACCAACTTGACGACCCTGATGCCAGCGCTCAGTTAATGTTGGCGTATCAATAAACGCCGCTAATAAACTGCCGCCCGTTGGACCCGTTGGGTCAACACCAAAGCGACCATGACCATCTGTTGAATTGGCAAGATTTTCTGCCCAATTCACAAATGAGCTGGCTGGCTGACGAGGAAGAATAGACAAAGTATCATCTGAATATTTCAGATACTCACCGTCTTTAGTCACAATATTGAATGAACCGACACGCACAACGTCTGCTTGAATGTCATCACCCGCTGGTGTCGCAACCGTTGTGTTGTATTGAACAATACGACCCGACTCAATCATTTCACGCTGCATTTCAAACCAAACGCGCTCAATTTCTGCAATCGTTGGTAATGAATCACCTTTCAGCTTTTCAATTAAGCCCGTTAAGAACTCACCGCGATTCGGGTATTCAGTGCTCACTAATGAAGTATTAAAGTTTTCACGCATGTCGCCAGCAGCTGAATTGATATGACCAAATAGTTCGTTTAAAGAACCTTTAGCTTCATTCAATGCTTCACGCTTAACAATAATCTTTTCTTTGTTTTGCTCAAAAATTTTCTCAAGACGCGTTGAACGCTCTTCTTCACGGGTGCGAGTTTGTTCCGCTTTCTTCAACAAATTAGCTTGTTGCTTTTTATCTTTTAAGAATCTCGCTTCACGCTCTTTATTCTGACGCGCTTCATTCACTTTACCCTGCTTTACATACTCAAGCAGTTGATCAAGCGATTGAGCACTATCTTGTGCGACAGCAGCTGAAGATAATGTCAGTGAACCAGCAACAAGTAGCGATAAAGGTAGCGCACTCAATTTAGTCATTAAAGTTTTCATTGAGCAGCCTCCGGCGCTGAAATAGGTAATTGCAGAATATCTTTCACTGCTTGGTTACGTGCAATGCGAATACCTGTATTGATATAACTGCCCCAATCGGACGCATCTAATGCTTCCCACTCGCGAGAGACATTGTTCCAACGGCCAACTTCTTTGCCATCTTCTGTTTTATAGAGAAGAGCAATTCGACCTACACGGAATATATCAACCTTGCGATCTTTACCATCACCGTTAAAGTCAATCGACGCATCATAGGCTTCGATTTTACGACCGTACTCATTCTCAATTTTGTATGCTTCTAGCACTTGGCGGAAATGCTCAGCGATAGTCTGATTCGACTTATCTAAATTGCCACGTAAGTTATCTAGGCGCGTTTGACGCTCTTCGGCCAAGAAAGGCACGTCTAAGGCAACAAAATTCTCTAAACCATCAAGCATCTTAATCAGTAACGGCGTAATTTGACGCTGAATCACAGTTACCTGTGACATTGCCTTGTCAATTTCAGAAATTCGCTTTAGCTGATTCTGAATACGAGCTTCAAGTTGAGCGTTATACACGCGCAAACCTTCAATCTCTTTATTCACTTGCTTATAATTTTGAAGAAGGGCATCGGTTTTATCTGCAATGCCATCTATTTTGACTTGCGATTTTTGTGCCGCAGCCGCTTTACTCTGCCCGACCTTAAAGACCTCGTCGAGTTGATCAGCACTGGCTGACGTTGCATAAAAGCAAGCTGAAGTAAGAATACATAAGCCGATTCGCGCAATACGCTTAAAAGCGCTTGGCATCGGAGAAAAGGAGTAAATAGTCATAAGATTCGTATTTCCGAAATTGAGGACGAATTTAATAATAATGAGCTGTAAAAATATTATGACAGCCGTGAACAAAAAACGATCTACACAGTTGACAATAATTCATTGAATCGATAAACAACAGACAGTCCCTTAAATGCTGTTTGAGATTCTGCTTTTAAGTGCTCCAAGTACATCATCAACAAACTTGCTGATAGACATTACGCACCGTTTTAGCCCACCTAAAAACACGCTTGAGCCAAATAAATTGCAAGCTATACAAGCTGCTCGCTCAGCGAAGCGGCGCATTTTAATAACATATGCTGTTATTGTGCAAACATATTGCCGTTATAAAACGTTAAAACTTCAATAATCTTGGAATCCTTTACATACTGCCATGATCTTTAGTAGAAAGATGACAGTTATGTGTCAATTTGTAACACGGTAACACTACTACACTATCATCAATCAACAGCGCATTTTTAAAGATCAGCAACGTTAAAACTGCTTTTCTAAACCGCTATTGGCGCGGCAATATGAGGATGATGTTGATAATCCTGCAACTCAAAATCATCAAAGCTAAAGGCAAACAAATCATCGATATCTGGATTAATCGCCATAGTAGGTAAAGCCATTGGAGAGCGCTGTAACTGTAGCTCAACCTGATCCATATGGTTGGCATATAAATGCGCATCACCAAAAGTGTGGACAAAATCGCCAGGCTTAAGACCAAGAACCTGCGCCATCATCATAGTGAGCAGCGCATAAGAGCCAATATTGAACGGCACACCCAAGAAAATATCGGCACTACGCTGGTACAGCTGACATGACAGCTTACCTTCGGCAATATAAAACTGAAACATAGTATGACAAGGCGGTAATGCCATCTCTTCAATACAAGCGACATTCCAAGCTGAAACAATATGACGGCGAGAGTCTGGCGATGCCTTTAATTGCGCCATTAACTGCTGTATTTGATCGATATGCTGACCATCACCCGTAGGCCATGAACGCCACTGATAACCGTATACAGGGCCTAGCTCACCCTGCTCATCTGCCCACTCATTCCAAATAGAAACACCGTTTTCTTTGAGATAAGCAATATTAGTATTGCCAGAAAGAAACCATAGCAACTCATGAATAATCGATTTTAAATGAAGTTTTTTAGTCGTGACCGCAGGAAACCCCTGAGACAGATCAAAACGCATTTGATGACCAAAAACACTGTAAGTGCCTGTACCGGTTCTATCTGGCTTAAAAACGCCCTCGTCACGAACATGACGCATTAAATCAAGATATTGCTGCATAAATTCTAACGCTTCTTATTTCTGTTAATTAAAGGCGAGCTCGCCTTATCCAAGTTTTTGCTTATTGACGCTTTTGTTTAGCTACTCTTTGTTTAGCTACTCTTTGTTTTTTTGCTCTTGGTCTTTTTTGCCTTTAATTTTTTGGCTGCTTTCTTGGCCACTGTCTTTGCACCTTTAACTTTTGAGCTAGAAGAAGAAAGACCATGATCAATAAAGCGTCGATCATTTTGATTAAAGTAATAATAACTCAATGCTATCATAGCCGCACCACCGATAATCATCGGCAACGATAAAAACTGCCCCCTGGTCATCCAATCTAAAAATAATGAGGCATCGGGCTCACGGAAAAACTCCACACCGTAACGCGCCACGCCATAGCCCAGTAAAAATACGCCAGAGGCCGCCCAAGCAGGACGGCGAACACGCGTAAAGCCATAGACCAGCACAAACAGCACCACACCTTCTAGAAAGCACTGGTAAAGCTGTGAGGGATGACGAGGAATCGCTAGACTATCACTGGGAAACACCATAGCCCAAGAGACATCGCTTGCACGACCATATAGCTCAGCATTAATAAAGTTAGCCATACGGCCCAACCCCAAACCAATAGGCGCAAGCGGCGCAACAAAATCGCACACCTCACCTAACGGTCTACCAAGCTTGCGCGCATAAATAATGAGCGCCAAAAACACACCTAACAACCCACCGTGAAAAGCCATACCGCCTTCCCACACGCGAAACAACCATAGCGGATCTGTTAGAAAACGATCAAAGCCATAAAAAAACACATAGCCAACACGGCCACCCAGCACGGCACCCAAGGCGCTTGTAAACACAAGGTCTTCGACCTGCTCAGGCTGCATAGGAGACCAAGCTTGTCGCGCGCGCTTACGCCCCACTAAATAGGCAGCAACGAAACCGAGTAAATACATCATGCCGTACCAGCGTAAACTAATAGGACCTATCGAAAAGATAATCGGATCTATAGAGGGGTACTGCAACATAACCTTTTCCATTCATTGATAAGGCCTAATATAAAAACGCCTCATCATATTAAATATTATTAAGCTAACGCGCTAACAATAACTGCAAACCAATAAAAAATAAAAACAACGCAAAACCACGCTTTAATATTTTATCGGCAACTCGCTCAGCCAGCATGGCACCCACACGCGTAAACGGTATGCTCGCTATCGCAATACCCACAAACGCCGGCCAATAAATATATCCCGTTGTTAGTGGCGGTAAACCGCTCACACTTATACCTTTAAAGGCATAGGCCAAAGCACCAAACAAAGCGATAGAAAAACCACAGGCCGCCGACGTTGCAACTGCACGCTTCATGGCTTGCTGACAGGCCGCCAAAAATGGAACCGTTAGCGAGCCACCACCAATACCAAAGAAAGCACTTACTGCACCAATAACAACGCCACTTCCAGCTAAGATCGAACGACGCGGCAAACCAAATACGGCCTGCGGTTGTATGGCAAAAAACATTTGCACGGCAACTAACATTAAAAACACAGCAATAGCTAACTGCAAATGACTACCGGCAAGTTCGGTAGCTATAACAGAGCCCAGTGAAACGCCAACCACTAAGCCGGGCGTCATTGCTTTAACAACCGACCAATTAACATTACCTAAACGATGATGCGCAGTCACTGACCCACAAGAAGTTACAACGATTGATGCGAAAGAAGTTCCTATAGCTAAGTGAACTAATAGCGCAGCATCAAACCCCTGCTGTGCAAAAATAAAAATTAAAATGGGTACAATAATAACGCCGCCGCCAACGCCAAACAAACCCGCTAACAATCCAGCAAAGGCGCCGATTATTAAAAACAATAACCAATCCATTAACGCGTTTACTTCTGCGTAATACGGTTGCGAAATAAACGAGTAATACCTTTCTCTTCAAACAAGGCTTCTACAGCTCCACGAATATCTTCAATCTCATGCATCGCCATTACTGCGCCAAGTAACGCGTCGGCCTCAACTTTACTAACACTTCGCAGCACTGATTTTACTTTGGGTAAATTCGTTGCATTCATTGATAGTGAGTCATAACCCATGGCCATCAACAATACTGCCGCGCCTGGATCACCCGCTAGCTCACCACAAATACTTACCGGCTTACCGGCTGCATGCCCCGCACTAGCGACATTGGCTAGCGCCTGCAAAACCGCTGGGTGATAGGAGTTATAAAGCTCGGCAACACTGGAATTATTACGATCAACCGCCAATAAATACTGGGTTAAATCATTACTGCCCACCGATAAAAAATCGACTCGCTTAGCGAGCTCCGCCGAAAGATAAACCGCCGCTGGCACTTCAACCATAACACCAATCGATGGCAATAATGCTTCAACACCTTCCTCAACTAATTCTGCATGTGCACGACGAATTAATACTAGCGCTTCATCTACCTCTTTGACATAACTGATCATCGGCAACATGATGCGTAAATTATTTAAGCCAACACTGGCTTTCATCATGGCGCGCACTTGCGAAAGAAATATTTCTGGATGATCCAACGTCACGCGAATACCGCGCCAACCTAAAAAGGGATTATCTTCTTCTATCGGAAAATAAGGCAGTGATTTATCGCCACCAACATCTAAGGTGCGCATCGTAACGGGACTCGGCGCAAACGCCTCAAGCTGCATGCGATAAATCGTTCGCTGCTCTTCCTCACTCGGAAAACGATCTTGCATAATAAAAGGAATTTCGGTGCGGTATAAACCAACCCCTTCAGCACCCCTATCAAGAGACCGCACAATATCTGAAGCTAAACCCGTATTCACCCAAAGAGAAACACGATGATTATCCGTTGTCTCACAACTTAAATCTTTAAGCGCTTCGAGACCTCGCGACACGAGCCGCTCTTCTTCAACTATTTCTTCGTAGCTGGCTAGCAACTCTATGGTCGGATTAAAATAAACCAAACCTGCATAACCATCAACAATTAACTCTGTACCCTCAACTTGCATAAAGGGAATATCAACCGCCCCCATAACCGTTGGTATACCCATGCTACGCGCTAAAATAGCGACGTGAGAATTTCGCGAACCACGCAGCGATACCAAGCCCGCTAATTTTTTACGCGGCAACTCGGCCAACATCGATGCCGTTAATTCGTCACCAATTAAAATAACGTTGTCAGGATAAACAATCGGCTCTTGATTCGCTTGCTGTAAATATTCTAATAAGCGAGAGCCTAAATCTTTAACATCAACCGCACGCTCTTTTAAATACGGATTATCCATTTGCTCAAAGGCTTTTAAATGCATGCGTATCACATGCGCCACGGCGCCCTGCGCCCACTCGCCTTGCTCAATTAACTCTTCAATTTCAGCAGGCAGCGCTGGCGAATCAAGCATCTTAGAATAAACTTCAAACAGCGCTAATTCTTGCGGGGGTAAGCGGTCGGCTAATTGCAAACTCAACTGCTCAATATCATTACGCACGCGAGCAACACAAGCGCGGAAAAAAGTTAGCTCTTCATAGGGGTCACGACTTTTTCGTTTTGGCACTGCGTATAAATCGGCAGGAGGTGCCACAACCACCGCTCGACCAATCGCCACACCCGAAGCTCCTGCCACGCCACGAAACTCAGCGTTAACCGCTTCTGCATCGGCTCGTAAATCAACTAAGCCCGCAACCTGCGCATGCGCAATCAGTCCGGCTAACTGTGCCGATACGGTAACCAGAAAAGCTTCTTCACTTTCATCAAAACGACGTTTAACGGTTTGCTGAACAATCAATACACCCAAAACAATACGGTGGTGAATAATAGGCACGCCAAGAAAAGAGCTAAAGCTCTCTTCACCAATATCTTCGAGATATTGAAAGTGCGGATGAGACTCTGCACTATTGGTATTTATCGGCTCTTCACGAAGGGCAACCTGACCTACTAAGCCCTCACCAAAACCTAAGCTGAGATGACCCAGCACATTTTTGTTTAGGCCTTCGGTGGCACGGAATATTAATCGCTGTTCTTGATGGTCGGTTAAGTAAACCGTGCATACCTCAGTGCCCATAACGGCACGTACTTGGCTCACGATAATATCTAACGCCGATTGTAAGTCTGGCGCTGAGTTTACTTTTTGAACAATACTGCTAAGGGATTGAAGAATATTCATTATCTTAGTCGTTACCGATCATCATTAAGAAAATGCGCAACCTTTTGGGAATGTAAGCTAGAGAGCTCTTTCAGCATGCGCTGGTAAACCTGCCGTTTAAAATCAATAATCTGATTAAGCGGATACCAGTAACTTACCCACTCCCAGTGATCAAACTCAGGCTTATCGCAGCCATTAAAGTGAATGGCCGAGTCTTCGGCGGTAAGGCGCAACAGGTACCATTTTTGTTTTTGACCAATACAGACTTGACCTTGAGTCGGCCTAATCATCTTTTTAGGTAGGCGATAACGCAGCCAATCACGGGTCACACCCCAAACTTCAACCTGCTCTTTAGTGAGGCCGGTCTCTTCTTCAAGCTCACGGTACATCGCCTGCTCGTGGGTTTCGCCCTCGTGAATGCCACCCTGTGGAAACTGCCAACCGCCTTGCCTAACACGCCGCGCCCACAATACATCACCACGGCCATTGGCGATTACGATGCCTATATTCAATCGGTATCCGTCAGCATCCAACAAGTTTCGTTCCACCCTCATAATAATTAAGGCAGGCACTATAACACAGCAGCTGTTAGTGGCCGTTAAAAATACCCATAGAATACGCTTTCGCTATGCAAAAACGGCTTTATTGAATGGCGATAATTAAGATCGGTATTTATGATCTTGGTATCTCTTTTTAGACAGAATAGAATTATCAGCTATTGATAATCGAATTTGCGTCTAAATTGATGCCAGCCAACATCAATTTAAATACCAACGCCCTAATATTGCTAAACAGGAGCCCGGCATGCCGTACGGCCAACAAAAACTTGCCATCTTTGACCTCGACAATACCCTTCTTCGCGGTGACAGCGACCATGCATGGGGCGAATTTCTTATCCAAAAAGGCTTGGTTGATGCCTTAGAATACAAAAAGAGCAATGATGGTTTTTTTCAGGACTACAATAACGGCACGCTCGATATCAACGCCTACTTAAGCTTTGCCTTAAAACCGATTGCTGGACAGCCCGCCGATGTACTCGCAGCACTACACGCCGACTTTATGGCGACCTGTGTGGCGCCTATGCGTTTAGCGCAAGCCGACGCACTGCTCGCAAAACATCGCCAAGCTGGCGACTACCTACTAATTATTACCGCCACCAATGATTTTGTCACACGACCTATCGCGCAATTATTGGGTGTTGATGATATTTTGGCCAGTAATGCTGAACAAAAAGACGGCGTTTACACTGGCAAGCCCACCGGCATACCGTGCTTTAAAGAAGGCAAAGTCACACGACTCAATGAATGGTTAGCTGAAAACCCCTTTGATCTTTCTGAGGCCTGCTTTTATAGCGACTCTCGCAATGATATCCCACTGCTAGAAGTGGTTGGCCATGCGGTTGCTGTCGACGCTGATAGCGCATTGCTCGCCCATGCAGCCAAAGCCGGCTGGCCCTCCATTAGCCTGCGTGAAGAATGAATGCCACATTTAAAGTTGATCACAAGCTGTACTAAACGCGTATTATAGATAGACGAAAGACAAGTTAAATAACCAACACAGTCATTGCGGACCACCTTATGTCAGATAAACCGCCAAGAAAACTCACTCCCGTCGATCAATTGATTATGGGTGTTGACCATATTGTTCGTACCGTGAGCCCCGGTAGTACGCGCGCGCATAGAGAATCACCGGCGGCGAAACTCGATAGTATTCAAGATGATATCGAAACACTTAGCGCGCAAGAAAAAAAACATATTGGCGGCTTAATGCGCATTAATCATACCGGCGAAGTCTGCGCCCAAGCGCTTTATCAGGGGCAGGCACTCACCGCAAAAACCGAAACTATTCGAGAGGCCATGCATGAATCGGCCAAAGAAGAAGAAGACCATCTGGCCTGGTGCGAAGAACGGTTAGATCAGTTGCACAGCAAACCCAGCTATCTGAACCCGTTATTTTATGGTTTATCATTTGGGATTGGCGCATTGGCTGGCATCGCAGGCGATAAATGGAGCTTGGGATTTGTGGCTGCTACCGAAGATCAAGTCTGTCAGCACTTACGCTCGCATCTAGACCAACTTCCCGAGCACGATGAAAAAACGCGAGCCATTTTGACGCAAATGCTGAGTGATGAAGAGCATCATGGCGAAAAAGCCATGGAGCACGGTGGCGTCGCCTTTAATCCACCCGCCAAAAAACTGATGACGGTTATCTCAAAACTGATGACAGCCACCAGCTATCGATTTTAGCGAGCGAGCTATTTAAGCCTCAGACTCATCGCTTACAGACGGATTACCCGAAGACAATGGTGGATGATACATAAGCTGCACCAAAGTACCGGCAGGATCTAAACAATAAAAGCTTCTTGCGCCGTCACGATGCGTGCGCGGTGCGTTTTGCATTTTGACCTTATTGGCTTTCAAGAACTCATACCAGCTGTCCACATCATCCATCTCATCAATAATAAAACCAATATGATCTAAACGCTGATGAGCAGGATCCAAATTTACGTTATCTGGCTTATTATGCAGCGCCACATTATCGTTACCCGAGCACAAATAAATATTGTCAGGATCTGGCTGCCACTCTACCGCCATGCCCATTAACTCTATATAAAAATGACAGGCTGCATCAAAGTCTGGCACGAACAAAGCCACATGGCGCATGCCCGATGTTGGATGTGGGCGCTCACCTACATACTCTATTTTCTCGCTCATTAGGCTTCCTCTACGACATAACTATGGGTTACTTCTACGCCCGCTTTTTCCATCATAATAGAGACCGAGCAGTATTTTTCTGCCGAGAGGCTTACCGCACGATTAACCTGCGCATCCTTCAATTGATTGCCCGTCACAATGAATTTAAGGTGGATCTGGGTGAACACCGCAGGCACAGCATCAGCACGCTGAGCATCGACCTCAACCACACAGCTCACCACATCTTGACGGCCTTTGCTCAACATCGACATGACATCAAAAGACGCGCAGCCACCCATACCCATAAGCAGCATCTCCATAGGTCTAGGCCCAAGATTCTCGCCACCTTTATCAGCGGGCCCATCCATCTGTACCGTATGGCCGGTTTCAGATTCCGCTTTAAAACTGACATTGCCAGTCCACTGGACAGTTGCCTTCATGTGCTACCTCTTTGGTTCTTGTCTAAAATAAATACAATAGCGAATGCACTCGTGAATGCACTCACGAATACGATAGTTGCCTAGGATGCGAATGATACCCGCTTCTTTTTACTCAGTATGCTTTTTTAGCCCTGCCAAATGACAGAAATAGCGGCTTACCACCCTCTTAGCTCTATTCGCGCACTATTAGTGCGAATTCAATCACTTAAACAATAGCCGTCAAAACAGCATTGATTAAAATATCGACACAACGAGTGCTAGTTCACATTTTGCACAGTTGTGACTGGCATCACACTCAATATAAACAATACTGAAATGAAGAAAGTCATTAAATTTGTTGTCTCACGCACATAGGTTGTTGATATATTATGCTAGCTACTAAACTAAATTCGAATACGCACCGCGACGTCCCAATTGCTACTAATGCTACCAACTCGACTAGAGGAAGATCATTTGTGACCCCCGTACCGCTCACACCTCATATTAAAAATGCAGAGACGCTGATTGCTAACAGCCATCGCCGTCGTTATCCGGTTAAAAGCACCATTATCTATGCTGGCGACACCTCTGAAACCTTGTATTACATCATTAAGGGCTCAGTCACCGTTGCTATTGAAGATGATGATGGCAAAGAAATGATTGTCGCCTATTTAAATGACGGCGACTTTTTCGGCGAAATGGGCTTATTCGATAGCGAAGACGCTCGAAGCGCTTGGATCCGCGCTAAAACAGAATGCGAAGTGGCAGAAATTAGCTTCACTAAATTCCATGAGCTTTCTCAACAGCATCCAGACCTCATGTTTTCGGTCAGCCAGCAAATGGCCAGCCGCTTACGTAAGACCACTCGTAAAGTGGGCGATTTAGCGTTTCTTGATGTGACCGGTCGCGTTGCCCGCACTCTACTTGAATTATGCAAAGAACCCGATGCCATGACTCACCCCGATGGTATGCAAATCAAAATAACCCGTCAGGAAATTGGCCGTATCGTTGGCTGCTCTCGCGAAATGGTGGGACGTGTTCTCAAAGATCTTGAAGCGCAAGGCCTGGTTGGCGTTAAAGGTAAGACCATGGTTGTTTTTGGCACGCGATAAACTGACAACCTATCATCAATATCAGCAACAACAAAAACTGTACTTGTAAAATATCAGCAACAAAAAAGGCCGCTTATTTTAAGCGGCCTTTTTTGTTTAACGATTAGAGTCTATTTAACAAGTAGAATCTATTTAACAATTAAAAAAACAAATCATGCAATCGTTCGCCGGGATCATCGGCTCTCATAAATGCCTCACCCACTAAAAAGGCATTCACATCATGCGCTCGCATAGCAGCAACATCTTCTGCCGTGTGAATACCACTCTCGGTTACAACAATACGATCTGCCGGTATCTCATCTAACAACTGATAAGTATTTTCATGACTGGTTTCAAATAAATGTAAATCCCGATTATTAATGCCGACCAAGGTATTACCTAATGGCAGCGAGCGAATTAACTCATCACGATTATGCACTTCAACCAACACATCCATACCTAAAGACAGCGCGCATTCATTTAACAACTGCAATTGATTATCGGTAAGCGCGGCGACAATTAACAAAATACAATCGGCATCCATCGCACGCGCTTCGTAAATTTGATAAGGATCAATAATAAAATCTTTACGAATAACCGGCAGCTTACAAGCAGCACGTGCCTTTATTAAATAATCATCCGCACCCTGAAAAAAATCAACATCGGTTAAAACAGACAAGCAAGCCGCGCCACCTTTTTCATAACTCTGCGCAATACTGACCGGATCAAAATTTTCTCGGATAACACCTTTGCTGGGTGAGGCTTTTTTCACTTCTGCAATAACGGCTGAATCACCGGCATCCAATGCATCTTGCATAGCGCGAACAAAACCACGACAAGGATCCGCATCGGCAATCACTGCCATTAAATCAGCTTGCGAGCGAATAGCACTTCGCTCAGTAATTTCCTCAACCTTACGATCAAGAATTTTCTTTAAGATAGTCGGCGTATCTGAATTAAACTGTGTGCTCATACAATAATTATCTGTCTGTTTATGCGTGTATGTATTGACGCGTCACTAAATCAACGTCTATTCAATTATTCTGGCGTCTTTAAATTATTCGGCCGTCTTTAAAAGCTCGGTAAAGTCAGCCAGCTCTTTCATTTTTTCTAAGGCCGTACCTGATGCAATAATATCTTGCGCGACCACAACACCTTGCTGCCAATCACTTGCGCAGCCAGCAACGTAAATTGCAGCGCCCGCATTAATTGCAATAATATCGGCAGCGGCTTGTTCGCGCGCAGAAAACTGACCATTGGTTTTACCCAAAACACTTTTAATTAACTGCAAACTTTCAGCTGCATCTGCAACCGACAAATCATCAATCGATGTTATTTCAATACCAACCTGCGTAGGAGAAACCGTATACTCAGTTACCACACCATTTTTTAATTCGGCAACGTAAGTGTCACCAGCAATACTAATTTCATCCAAGCCATCGGCTGAGTGAACGACCATAACATGATCGCTACCTAATGCATTTAACACATCGGCAATCGGTCGAACTAAATCGCGCGAGTAAACACCGAGCAATTGATTTTTAACGCCAGCAGGATTAGTAATAGGCCCTAAGACATTAAACAATGTTCTTGTGCCCAACTCTTTACGTGGGCCAATAGCATACTTCATTGCGCCATGATGATTTTGCGCAAACATAAAGCCAACACCCACTTGATCAATACAACGAGCAACCTGCTCAGCATTAATATCCAAGCGTACAGCCGCTGCTTCTAATACATCGGCTGCACCACTAGAGCTACTAACCGATCGATTACCATGCTTAGCTACCTGACAGCCCGCCGCCGCGGCAACAAACGTACTGGCGGTTGAAACGTTAAATAATCTTGCACCATCGCCGCCGGTGCCAACGATATCAACAAGATGATCACCAGACACTTCAACCTTGGTAGCAAGCTCACGCATAACGCTGGCTGCCGCTGCAATTTCAGTAACCGTTTCACCCTTTATACGCAGCGCCACTAAAAAACCGGCAATTTGTGCAGGCGTTGCTTCGCCGGTCATTATTGTGCGCATCACAGCAATCATATCCGACTCGGATAAATCCTGTTGTTCAATAGCTGCGTTAATGGCTAATTGAATATTCATAAACTCAAGCCTTCAAAAAATTATCAAGTAGCTCGTAGCCGAACTCGGTTAAAATCGATTCCGGATGAAACTGCACACCTTCGACCGCTAAGGTTTTATGACGCAAACCCATAATTTCATCCATCGATCCATCTTCATGTTGTGTCCACGCTGTTATTTCAAAACAGTCGGGTAAGGTTTCTCGCTCAACCACTAATGAGTGATAACGCGTTGCCTTATAAGGATTATTTAACCCTGCAAACACACCGGTACCGTTATGGTAAATTGGCGATGTTTTACCGTGCATAACTTCACGTGCGCGAACCACCTTCCCACCAAAAGACTGACCAATGCTTTGGTGACCTAAACAAATACCCAGCAAAGGAATTTTACCCGCAAAACGTTCAACGAGTTCAAGCGAAATACCCGCTTCATTCGGCGTACAAGGGCCAGGAGAAATAACAATTTTTTCGGGCGCAAGCGCGGCTATTTCATCACAACTGATTTCATCATTGCGAACCACTTTTACATCGGCACCTAACTCACCCAGATACTGCACAACGTTGTAAGTAAATGAATCGTAGTTATCGACCATTAATAGCATTACGATTCTCCTTCATTATTGCTTGGACGACTCGCCAATGCGGCCGCGCGAAACATGGCGCGTGCTTTATTCATGGTCTCTTTCCATTCTAATCGAGGCACAGAATCAGCAACGACTCCACCACCGGCTTGGACATTTAACACGCCATCTTTAATGACCGCGGTGCGAATCGCAATGGCCGTATCCATATTGCCTTTCCAACTAATATAACCAATAGCGCCGCCATAAATGCCGCGCTTAACTGGTTCAACTTCATCAATAATTTGCATCGCTCGTACTTTTGGCGCGCCACTTAATGTGCCCGCAGGTAACGCCGCCTTTAATACATCAATGGCACTTAAGCCTTTGCGCACTTTACCGGTAACGTTAGATACAATATGCATAACATGTGAATAACGCTCAACAATCATTTTATCGGTTAACTTAACCGAACCAATTTCAGACACTCGGCCTGCATCATTGCGACCCAAATCAATTAGCATTAAATGTTCGGCAATTTCTTTTGGATCGGCTAACAACTCAGCTTCAAGTGCATTGTCTTCTTCTTCGGTATAACCACGACGTCGCGTGCCGGCAATAGGGCGAACAGTGACAACATCGTCTTCAACGCGCGCCAGTATTTCTGGCGAAGAACCGACAATTTGAAAATCACCTAAATCAAGAAAATACATATAAGGCGAGGGATTCATGCTGCGTAATGATCGGTATAAATTAAGCGGCGGTACAGTAAAGGGCACGCGCATACGCTGTGACGGCACCACTTGCATAACATCACCCGCTAAGGTGTAGGCTTTTATTTTCTCGACCACGGCTTCGTAATCTTGCTGCGTAAAACCCGATTTAAAGTCGCTCTCATTTAAACTGCCACTCTCATTTAAACTATCACTTGAGCTATTCTGCGCCTGCTCTAAAGCAATGGGCGGTAAAGCGGGCGCAGCTTCGGGTAACTTGGCAGCCAAGGCATTAATGCGATTAACCGCTTTAGCCATTGCTCGCTCAAAGCGATGTTCGTCATCGGCTTCTTGACTAGGATCAGCATGCGCAACAATATGAATTTTGCCGGCCAAGTTATCAAATACCAGCACTTCTTCAGACACCATTAATAAAATGTCGGGCGTGCCTAATTGATCCGGCGGTGTTGAACATTTTAATTTAGGTTCTACATAGCGCACGGTATCGTAACCAAAGTAACCGACTAGTCCGCCAAAAAAGGCCGGAAGACCTTCGATATCTGGGGCGGTATAACGCTTCTGAAAGGCCTCAACAAATACTAACGGGTCAGCCATGTTGGCTTCTTCAATCACTACACCATCGTGCTCAACCGTTATATGCTCACCAAATACTTTTAAAATGGTACGGCAAGGCAAGCCAATAATAGAGTAACGACCCCATTTTTCGCCGCCTTGTACCGATTCAAATAAGTAAGAATAAGGCCCAGATGCCAGCTTATGGTAGGCGCTAAGCGGTGTATCCATATCCGCGAGCACTTCGCGAGTCATCGGAATACGGTTGTAGCCTGCGCTAGCAAGATCAGAAAATTGTTGTAAGTTCAGGTTCATGGCGAATCCAGACGGTTGAGTCACACGGTAATTGCAAAAAAATAGCTATCGAAAAGCTGCCAATATCAACGGATTGATTGTTATTGCCAACGCCATCGTAAAACACTATTTCTTTGATTCACTCTATCCACCGGTTACTTATCTGGGGCCATCACCTATCAGCTTTATATAAGACTGATGCGAAGGACTTCTTATAGGAACGATTAATTACTGAGTGATCCGTATACATTGATCACATCTCGTTCTTTAATTGTAACCCAGCCAGCGGGTCTCGCAAGTTGTTATTTTATTAATCACGCGCTGCCATCCTATAATGGCAGTTAGCAATTAAGACAGGGCGAGCTCTTCACGCATTTTATCGATCACGGCTTTATAGTCATCGGTATTAAATATAGCTGATCCGGCGACAAAGGTATCTGCCCCCGCTTTAGCAATTTCACGAATATTGGCCGTAGTTACCCCGCCATCCACTTCTAAGCGAATATCGCGATCGACAGAATCAATCAATTCTCGCGCTTCAGCCAGTTTAGACAGTGTTGATGGGATAAAAGACTGACCGCCAAAGCCCGGGTTAACGGACATAAGCAAAATCATATCCAATTTATCCATCACATAACTCAGCGCATCCAGCGGTGTTGCTGGGTTAAATACTAAGCCAGCCTTACAGCCAGCGTTTTTAATGAGCTGCAAAGATCGATCAACGTGATTACTCGCCTCAGGATGAAATGTAATAATAGACGCGCCTGCCTCAGCAAAATCGCCGATCAATTGATCAACCGGGCTCACCATTAAATGCACATCAATCGGTGCGGTAATACCATAGTCGCGCAAAGCCTTGCAGACCATAGGGCCAATGGTTAAGTTAGGCACATAATGATTATCCATAACATCGAAATGCACAATATCAGCACCCGCAGCCAGCACAGCTTCAACTTCTTCACCCAAGCGGGCAAAATCAGCCGATAATATGGAGGGGGCTATTTTGAAGTCTGTCATGTGTCATACCTATTTATGTAGTGAAATGGATAAATTGATGAATGATTAACCTTTTAGGATACCGCGGCGCTTTACTATAAAATAACGGCCGCTTATCCGCGCCTTATAGATCTCAAACGATCGGCGCTCACTGATAAAATGAGATTCTACTCAACTATGCGACAATCTAACAGCACACTTATTCACTCAGGCCACTCGTTTATAAGGTCAGTTGTGACTCTGAGTCTATTATTGCTCACTAGCCTAAGCTGCCTGGCAAATGATACGACGGGCGAAGATGCCACCTCACAAGAAGCCGCAACACCCTCAATGGCCACATCAATAGTAGAGCGCAGCGCATTACCCTCACAGCAAATTGAAATGATCTCATTGGCGGCCGCATTAGATCCCAGCGAAGTGATTTGGTTAAATGAAGTAATAGCAACAACTGAAGTAGCAAAAGAAAATAAAGAAGAAAGTACAGAGGGCGCTACCGAGGAAAGTAAGGAGGTAGTGAGCAGTGAAGATGAACTGGAAAGCCAGGCGCGTTTTATCAGTTTGTATCGCCCAGCACTTCAGCCGGCACAAATGGCCGTTATTCTCATGCCTGACAGCATCCATAAGCTGGCCCAAAAAAGCTTAATGCGCGAGCTTTATTCTGAGCTACCCATGACCGGTTGGTCGACACTGCATATTGGCTTACCTGAGATTTCAGGGGCCACCGAAGAGTTTGAAGCTGACAGTATCGCGGAAGATAAAAACGAAATACTTGCTGCGTCACGTATTGCGACCAGCATTGAATTTCTATTTGACAAAGGCATACGATCAACCGCTTTAGTCGCCGAAAATTACAGTGCACAACGCGCCATAAGCGCATCGATTACTCAGGCCGATGCCACCAGTGGCTTAGTGCTTTGGCGGGTTGAAAAACAACAATTACCGCTATCGCAATTAAAAGCACTAGCCGAAAGTCAGATTACTGTCTTGGATGTTGTTAATCATGATATTAGCGCAGCAGAAAAAGCCGAGCGCATGCGTAAGTTTCATCTCGCCGGCTTTTCTCAAAACTATCGTTTAATTACTTCACCGCAAGGCGAAGCAGGTATTAAACATACCCAACGACGCGTAAGAGATTGGTTAGAAACGCGGTTTAAAAGATTCTAGCGTTAAACTTTAGAATTTTCCGTTCGTTGTGTTAGTGCTGATCCTGCCGAAGTTTTAGCAGATTTACTTGAACCGCTATTGCGCAATGTCTTAGATGCAGCCGATGCGGCTTTTTGTGATGCAACTCTCGTAGGCCTCCGCACTTGAGAAAGCGCAGAGCCTGCCGCAGACTTTGCAGCCTTACTCGAATTTTTATTTCTTAATGCTTTAGCAGCAGCTAACGCTACGTTTCTACGCGTAACTTCTCCTTTATTACTCATGATTATCACTTATTGAATTAAAGTTTCTCTCCATTGCATCAGCTAGCGCAGATGAACCAAGTATTCTCAATTGCTCTATTACCTGTAATTGATTTTGAGAAGATTGGTTCTGGCTTAATTTATACTTACACTGAATTTCATTAATGGTGATCTCAATACCAATAATAGCACTCAGCATAGAAGCATTGTATTCCGGTACCCATGGCGCCTGAAAAGCCGACTCGTGCTTATTAGAAAGCCTATCAACGACCGATTTTAGCTTTTCAGTATCATGAAAGATTTTGCAATGACCATATATATGAACCGCTTGATAATTCCATGTAGGAACGCCCGAACCGACATACCATGAAGGTGAAATGTAATCATGTGGACCTTGTAACGTAACCAGCACTTCTTGGTCATCTAGTTCGATATGCTGTGGATTCTGTTTAGCTAAATGTCCAATTATTTTAGTCTTATCCTCAGAAATCAAAAAAGGAATATGGCTTGAAAAAACTTTTTCGCCAACATTAGAAATAATTTGGCCGAACGAATTATCCGCAATAAAATCAAAAATCTCATCTACGTCTGTTATCTCAAAATGTTTTGGTATATACATATAATCCCTAAATTTTTAACAATCTTAAACCCATTTCATAAATAGCTGGAAACACTGAAGCGACCAATAAAGAAGCCATAACCGTATTAAATAATACTTGATGCGCATCAGACTTAAGAAACCGCTTTAAGCCCTTTCCTAAAAAAAGCCATGTACTACCAGAACAAAAACCAATAACGACAAAAACTGCCGCAAGCAATAAAATTTGATACAGCACATCATCTGCTACAGAGGTATAGACAGCAATACTGGTACTGGCCATGACCCATGCCTTAGGATTAACCCATTGAAATAACGCCGCCTGTATAAATGTAAACGGAGTTGACACCTTGCCACTTAAAGATGTTTTTTTTGCATGCGCAATTTGCCAAGCAAGATAAATTAAATAAACAATACCTAGCACTTTAATAACATCATGAATAATAGGATATTGCTCAAAAATAACGCCCAAACCCAGACCTACCATAACAACCATTGAAGGGAATCCGAGGCAAACACCGAACAAATGTGGCAGACTTTTATTGACACCAAAATTAAGGCCTGATGTCATTAGCATCACATTATTAGGCCCAGGCGTAAAAAGCATCGATATAGCAAATAAAATAAATGCTAAAGAAAATTCCATAATGAACAGCCGATAAAAAGTAGAAAAAACAACGAAGTTCAGACTGTAAAGAAGGGAGGGAGTTCTGTTACTAAGACAGTTTCAGTTTCAACGTCAACTGTTTCGAAGTGAATCAAGGCGCTCTAAGGTACCAATATCCTGCCAATCGCCAGCATAATATTCGCCACTTACTTTATGTTGCTGCATAGCTTTACGAAATAACGGCGCTAACTTTGAACGACCCGCCGATACGCCATTAAATAAATCAGGATGTAAAATCGAGACTCCTGAAAAAGTTAAGGCGTCACTATCACCCTGCTCTTTAACCTTTGCCTGCGATGATAGGTAAAAATCGCCCGTCGGATGATGCGCAGGATTATCAACTAACACTAAATGCGCTAAACATTTATCCAGCTTTAAGGATGCTAGTAAAGAAAAATCATAATCCGTCCAAACATCACCATTCACAACTATAAACGGCTCATCACCTAATAGGGGTAGCGCCTGTAAAATACCGCCCGCGGTTTCTAAACCACCTTCAGGCTCGGGTGAATACAGAATATTTGCACCCCATTGCGAACCATCACCTAAGGCTGATTCAATTTTCTCACCCAAGTGCGCAAGGTTAATCACAATATCAACAATGCCCGCCGCCACTAAACGCTCAATATGATACACAATTAACGGCTTATTCTTGACCATGACTAAGGGCTTAGGCGTGGTGTCAGTTAATGGCCGCATGCGTTCGCCACGACCAGCAGCTAAAATCATTGCCTTCATTTTTTCACCATCGCTAACCATTTATCCAACATAACTCGGTTCGATGCCAGCTCAGGATAAAGCGGCAACACCGCGCTAATGTAATCAGAAAATCTTGGCGTCATTTCAAGATAGCCGTCTTTATTATCACGATAATGCAAGCGCGCAAAGATACCGACAATTTTTAAATTTCGCTGTAAACCCATTAAGTCACACCAGCGAATCCAACACTTTTCATCGACCTGTGGCGCTAACTGCTGATGCGCTTGTAGCATCCAAGCTTCTAATTGAGCTCGCGGCCAAGTGATATAGCGATCCCATAACCAAGAAGCTAGGTCATATGTTAATGGGCCACACACGGCATCCTGAAAATCAATCACGCCAATGTCACCATCGGGTAATTGATGTAAATTACAGCTATGGAAATCACGATGCACAAACACTTGTGGCTGCGCTAAGGCATTATCAACCAGCGTTTGAGTCAGTTGCTGCCACTGTTCAGCCTCATCACTCGTCATGCTAAGACCCAGATGCTGCTGCAAATACCAATCAGGAAACAACGCTAGCTCTTCTTGCAACTTGGCTGATGAATAATCAGGCAGCCCAGCCGTTTCGCAAGACGAAGCCATGGTCGCCAACACCGGCAATACGGCATCCATTAAAGGCTGACCGCTGGCTTTATTTAATAGCGATTTGAGCATCTCATCGCCTAAGTCTTCTAGCAGCAAGAAACCCTGCTCCTGTTGCTGAGCCACAATAATAGGCGCTCGAAGACCTGCCTTGAGCAATCGCTGAGCAATATCAACAAATGGCTCTACCGACTCCTTTTCTGGCGGCGCATCCATAATAATGTAGCTACGGCCATCAAAATGGGTACGAAAATAGCGCCGGAAGCTGGCATCACCGCTCACAGATTCCCAAGTACCGAGGGCATAATTAGCCGGAACAGCCACTTCGGGGGTCAAAGCATGGTGCAGCGCAGTAATAGTCCACTGCTGTAAAGGTGCTAATCGGTGATCAAGTGGGGACATTGTTTCGCCAATATCGGTCATAAGAACATGCAAGGTTTTAGAATACCGCATCGTAATGCTTTATCATCACGTCTATTCTGTAAATAAATAGATTGTATAAATAGAAAGACGATGGATATTCGGATTGTGGATTGTAATAGCTATTGTTGCATTATTCACTCAACCCATCGACCACCAGCTGATAATTAACGACCAAAACTGTATGCGACGAATATTAACACCACATTACATACTGCCCGCCCTTTGCTCATTATTGTTCGCGACCGCTGGGCAAGCAGCGCCGCCTGCCATTAACGACCAGGAGAACAGCTGGGATTGCAGCCAAAGTGAAACCGCCGACAACCCCGAATGGACCTGCGGTAAAAATGAATCTGCGCCAATAGCGCCAGCATTAACGGCAGCCGCTAAAACTCAATCGATATCCGAAGCTAAACCCGCCGCTGCGCCTATAATAGTCCCTGTCATGGCGCCTACTCAGCACACTCAAGAAGAAGACGATTTTGCCGACGACACAGCGACATCAATCATTAACCATCAAGCCCCAGCAACGAATATCGATCACCGCGATCTCGCTCGCCAAGATTGGCAAAATGGCAACAACCTTAACAATACTTATTGCAGTGGCACTTATATCAATCCTATTGCTGCCAATAAAACCGATGTGCCGCAAGCCGAACTGCCTATAGAAGCCAGTGCTGGCAGTACCTCTATGCAGGGTTCTCTCGCTATTTTTGAGCAAGATGTATTAGTGACCCAAGGTGATATTTCACTGCAAGCCGATAAAGCTACCTACGCTGCCGAGACCGAACAGCTAGAACTTAACGGTAATGTCGTGGTGCGAACCAATACTGCAGCCTTTGGCGGCAGTTCGGCCAGCGTTAATATTAGCCAAAACACCAGTGTCATTCACGATGCCAATTACATTATTCATCAGCAACATATTCGCGGCCAAGCCAATAAAATTTCAGCTGATGCTAAAGGCAATGTTGAAATCAATCATGGCAGCTATACGCAGTGCCGACCCGACAGTCGCTTATGGGCATTGGATGCTGGGAAAATTACACTGAATAAAGAAAGTGGCCAAGGCGTTGCACGTCATGCCAAATTAAAAATCAAAAACATCCCGATTGCTTACATTCCCTATGCACAGTTTCCGATTAGCGACGCGCGACAATCTGGATTACTGTTTCCTAGCTTGTCCGATTCCAGTAGCGGCTTCGACATTACCTTGCCGTACTATCTCAATATTGCCAGTAATATGGATGCCACATTAGCGCCGCGTTATAACGCCGAGCGCGGCTACATTACCGAAGCTGAAGGTCGCTGGTTAAATCGCTTTGATGAGTGGGTACTCAGTGGCGCTTACGCCGATAACGACACACTATTTACTGAAGAAACGAATGCCAATGATGGTCGTCGCTGGGTTGTTAATATAAAAGAACAAGGACAATTCGCTAAATATTTTTTTACTCGTATAGATTTTACCCGCATTAGCGACAATGATTATTTACGAGACATCAACACAACCAGCCTTGCTGTTAGCCGCACAACGCATTTAAACCAACGAGCGGCATTGAATTTTTATGGTGATCACTGGACCGCTGGATTAAATGTTCAGCAGTATCAAACACTCAACGAAAACAACAGCGACATTATAAAACCGTTTGAAAAAACACCTGAGCTGTGGCTGAACTACCAATCGTCGGCTGCGCCTTTTCAGCTTGGCGGCAATGCGCACTTGCGACACACCGCCTTCGATCATGATGAACTCGATAGCGGCGCAAGAAGCTTCGGCGAAATCAATATTGACTACCCCATGCAATGGGGAGGCATTCGTCTTGCACCCTCTATCGGCGTGCAACACTTAGCCTATAATTTAGATGAAGTTCTAGGTAGCACTATCGATGACACACCATCCATTACAGCACCACAAGCACAAATAAAATTCGATATAGTGTTTGAAAAAAATAGCGCTACCCGCCGCACCCTTGAGCCAGGTATCTTTTATGTTTACCGTGATGCCGATAATCAAAATACGCTACCGCTATTCGATACCGACCTACTCACACTCAACCGCAATCACCTAACACGTGATAGCGCCTTTAGCGGCTACGATCGACTCGAAGATACCCATCAAGCGGCACTCTATTTAACCCATCGACGATTCGATTCGCGCGGCCAAGAAACGCTGGCGGCAACCATGGGTCAAATCAACTATTTTCAAGATGCGACCACAATTACTGACCTATCGAGCCAACGCAATAAGGACAGCGACAGCTCCGCCATCATTACCGATATCGAAGCCAAACTGAGCTCACAGTGGCAAAGTCATATCACCGCTTTATGGGATGCCAACGACAATCAGCTAGAAGAAGGCAGCTTTTCATTGCGTTACCGCAGCAATAGTAGTGATAATCGCCTCCAAACCAGCATTGCCAACCTTGGCTACCATTATCGCCGCGCCGATAACCGCCTCAGTCTTTTAGAAGATGACATTGAACAAGCCGACCTCAGCTTTGTCACACCATTAAGTCGGCACTGGGCGATCATTGGTCGCTATCAATTCGACACCACCCAAAATCGCAGTAACGAATCTTTGGCAGGAATCGAGTACAATGACTGCTGCATAAAATGGCGAGTCATTTATCGCGATGGTTTAGTCTATCGTGGCGCCGGCATAGAAAATAAGCGTGATCGCAGTGTATTTTTACAAATTGAGCTCAAGGGCTTATTTGGTGTGGGCAACGCCCTAGAAAATATTCTTGATGAATCGATTCGCGGATATCGATCATTATCAACTGGCCGCCAAAGCAGCCAATATAATTCATTTTAACCGCGCTTAAATTATTTGCGCTATTAAATTTATTAACAGTCATTTAAGACGCGTAATTTCATAGATAACTACATATATCAGTACATGGCTAACTACATAGCTAACTAAATAGATAAGCACCTAGACAGGATATTATTTTCATATGGCAACGAACTTAGTAAAAGCATTAGCGATGTCAGCAGCACTGACATCAACACTCACTGTTTTGAGCACCACTGCAAATGCCGAATACCAATTAATTGATCGCGTTGTTGCCATCGTAGAAGACGATATCGTACTCGCCAGTGATATTAGAGATCAAATTGTTGCTATTAAAAAACGCATTACTGCTAGTGGTGGACAAATGCCCGCTGATGATGTGTTATTTGAGCAAGTACTTGAACGCAGTATTCTTGAAAATTTACAGTTACAACGTGCCGCTCAAATCGGCTTACGCGTAAGCGATCAACAGCTGAATGATGCCATGACCAATATCGCTGCCCGCAATCAATTATCCCTAGCCGAGTTTAAAGTATCTGTTGAAGCGCAAGGTGATTCCTATTTAGCGATTCGTAAAAAGATCCGAAAAGATCTTTTACTGAATGAAGTGCAACGTCGAAGTGTTATTCGAAACATCAGCATCAGTGAGAGTGAGATAGAAAATTTTTTACAATCAGAACAGGGACAGCTATTACTTTCACCTGAGTTTAATATCGATCATATTTTATTACCCATTCCTGTCGATGCCGGCGAACAAACAAAAGCCCTAGCAAAAGAAAAAGCGATACAGTTACAGCAACTCGCTTTAAACAACAACGGCTTTGAAACACTTCAAAATCAAATTGCCGTTCACAATGCCGAACGCAGTCCTCTAGGTTGGCGCCGTGCCGAAAATATGCCGAGCCTATTCAAAGGCGTTATCGATAATATGGCCACAGGCGATGTCAGTGAACCTATATTAAGTGATAGCGGCTACCATGTTATCCATATAACCGATAAGCGTGGTGGTGTTGAAGGTAAAACAACAGAAACCAATGTAAGGCATATATTAATTGCGCCTAATGAAATTCGCACCATGGAAGAAGCTCAAACGCTTGCCAATGAAGTAAGAGAGCAACTAGAGCAAGGTGAAGACTTCACGCAACTTGCTCGAAAATATTCTGATGATCCAGGCTCGGCATTATCGGGCGGTGATCTTGGCTGGACAGAACCTGGCGTACTTGTGCCTATATTTGAAGAGACTATGAATAACGCAGAAATCGGCGTTAGCAGTCAGGCATTTCAAAGCCAATTTGGCTGGCACATACTCGAAGTGAGCGAACGTCGAGAAAAAGATTTATCGCAAGAGCGTGCTGCGCAACAAGCCAGAATGGCCATTGCAGAAACCAAATACGATGATGAATTAAATAATTGGCTGCAAGAACTGCGCGACAACGCATTTGTTGATATAAAATAATTGATAGCCTACATATTGAATAGCGTTATAGTTAAATGCGCTTCACTAAAAGCGTCCGCCTAAAAAGCGCGGCGCTCAATAAAAATGACAATAATTTCTCGCATTGCAATAACGCCGGGAGAACCTGCCGGCATTGGTCCTGATATCCTTGTGCAACTTGCGCAGCATCAACAACGCGCGCAATTAGTCGCCATTGCTGATCCCTCGCTATTACTTGATCGCGCTAAACGTCTCGGCCTGCCACTGGTTATTAAATCGTTTAATGACAACGCTATTGCAGAATGCGCAAAACCCGGCGAACTATTCGTTGACGCTATCGAATTAATATCGATACCCGAACCCGGCGTAGCGAATAGCGAATCGGGAGAGTATGTTTTAAAAACACTGGATCGCGGAATTGCTCTTTGTAAAAACAAACAATTAGATGCACTTGTTACTGGCCCAATCAACAAGCATGTTATTAACCAGCATTTATCCAGCCAAGATAACGGCAACACTTTTTTTAGTGGCCATACTGAATACCTAGCCGAGCAAACTAATACGCCGCGCGTTGTAATGATGCTTGCAACTGAGAACAGTGAATCGTCTTCACTATTAAGCCGTCCGCTTAGAGTCGCATTAGCCACCACGCACTTACCGCTGCGTGATGTAGCCGACGCCATTCAACCAGCGATGCTAGAAGAGACACTGCGTATTTTGCATCATGATTTAATAGCGTACTTTGGCATAAGCCAACCGAATATATTAGTTTGCGGATTAAATCCGCACGCCGGTGAACAAGGTGATCTAGGCGATGAAGAGCTGCGGATTATTGAGCCCTGCCTTGCCAAGCTACGAAGCCAAGGCATGCAGCTATCGGCTGCACTTCCGGCCGACACATTATTTACAGCCAAGTATTTAGATACGGCCGATGCCGTACTTGCCATGTATCACGACCAGGGTTTACCCGTGCTAAAATCTCATGGGTTTGGTCAAGCAGTAAATATTACGCTGGGGCTTCCTTTTATTAGAACCTCGGTAGATCACGGCACAGCCTTTGATCTTGCTGGCACAGGTAAAGCCAGCACCAGCAGTTTAAACACCGCCATATCCATGGCTATTGATTTATCTCAACAAGCGAGCAACCAGTGACAGACTCTGAATCTAACTATCAAACTGTGTCGCATACTGCCCGCAAACGATTTGGCCAAAATTTTTTACAAGACGCCTCCGTTATCTATAATATTTTGCGCGCTATTGGGCCGTCGAGTGGTGATCACCTTGTAGAAATTGGTCCAGGACAGGCGGCGCTTACCAAACCGCTTATAGAACAGCTGGCAAAAGACAGCTCGTTGAAGCTACTCGAGATTGATAGAGATTTAGCATCACAGCTCACACTTCAATTCGCGCATGATGAACGCGTTAGTATTCATATCGGTGACGCTTTAGCTTTTGACTTTACGACATTGCGTGAGCAAACAGACAAGCCTTTACGGGTTTTTGGCAACCTGCCTTACAATATTTCTACACCGTTAATTTTTCATTTACTTGAGCAAGCAACGGTTAATCCAGCAGCAAACGTGATTAGCGATATGCATTTTATGCTTCAACGCGAAGTCGTCGATAGAATGGCTGCGCCACCGGGCAGTAAAACCTATGGCCGGCTTAGCATCATGACGCAATATTACTGTCAGGTAGAGCCACTCTTTGATGTGCCACCAGAAGCATTTACACCTCAGCCAAAAGTAATGTCAGCGATTGTTCGCTTACTGCCTTACAAAGATTTGCCGCTAAAAGCAGACCAGCCGAAAGTACTCGATAAAATTGTTAGAGCCGCGTTTTCACAAAGACGTAAAACCATTCGTAATGGTTTAAAAGGCTTAATAAGTGCAGAAGAACTAGAAGCGATTAATGTTGACCCCGGCGCCAGAGCTGAAACACTCGATATCGCTACTTTTGTTAACATAGCAAACAGTCTAAAATAAAAACGCGTTCTGCGGCATTGCAGGACAACTCCCATTGATTGCGGCATAATACTGACTATGAATACTGAACAACTGGCACTACAAAAAAGCATCAAAGTGAGCGTTAGCCCACGCTACCTCCCTGAGCAATCCAATGAAGCGGTCGCAGAATACACTTTTGCCTATACCGTAGAAATTGCTAATCATGGCGAAGAAGCAGTACAACTGTTAGCACGCCACTGGATAATCACCGATGGCAACAACAGCATTCGTGAAATCGAAGGCGAAGGCGTTGTTGGACAGCAACCTTTAATTAAACCCGGTGAAAGCTATGAGTACAGTAGCGGCGCCATACTCTCAACAAAAACCGGCACAATGGAAGGCTCCTATAAAATGTGCTCAGATACTGGTTTATCGTTTGACGCCATCATTAACCCTTTTGGATTAATTCATCCAAACTCATTGCAATAAATTCCTCACGTTTAAGATGACCGCGATGGCAGCTTATTAACCATGACACAATATGCCGTAGGTGACATTCAAGGCTGCTACCATGAACTTATGGACTGCCTCGATCAAGTTGCTTTTAACCCCTCTAACGATTGCTTATGGGTTGCTGGTGACATGGTTAACCGCGGCCCCGACTCACTCGCCACACTGCAATTTTTATATCAACATCGCAACAGTGTCCGCTGCGTGCTTGGCAATCATGATTTACATTTACTCGCTATTTATTTTGGCCACCGCAAAGCCAAGCCATCCGATACCGCCGCGTCTATTTTAGACGCCAGTGATAGCGACGAATTAATTCATTGGTTAAGACAGCAAGCACTTTGCATTCACGACGACGCCATTAACTTCACCATGGCCCATGCAGGCATTGCTCCGCAGTGGACATTAAATGAAGCGCTTAATTATTCAGCAGAGGTTGAAGCTGTTTTAAAAACCGATGCCATCCATCCATTTTTAATTAACATGTATGGCAATACCCCCGATACATGGCATGATGATTTAACCGGTACCGATAGGCTACGATGCATCACCAACTACTTTACCCGTATGCGCATTTGTAATGACGACGGTAAACTTGAATTCACCTACACCGGCGACACTAACAATATACCTGAGGGATACCACCCTTGGTTTGAGCAAGCGAATAGAAAAACACAGCAACAGCGTATTATTTTCGGCCACTGGGCAGCGCTAAATGGCCATATTGATAATGAACACTTATTTGGTCTTGATACCGGTTGTGTATGGGGACAAACATTAACATTAATGCAATTAGATAATTACCAGCTCACAATTGCGAAAAGTCAGAGTTAACACAATGAAAACCTATTTAGTCGGCGGCGCAGTACGTGATCAACTGTTAGGCATTAACGTTATTGAACGTGACTGGGTAGTGGTTGGTGCAACCGTTAAAGAAATGCTCGACCAAGACTATCAACAAGTCGGCAAAGACTTTCCTGTTTTTTTGCATCCAACCACCAAAGAAGAACACGCCCTTGCCCGCACCGAAAGAAAAGACGGCCGTGGACATACTGGCTTTCAAATCTATGCCAGCCCCGAAGTAACATTAGATCAAGATCTTACCCGTCGTGACTTAACCATTAACGCCATCGCAAAAGATGAAAGTGGCCGCTTAATCGACCCTTGCAATGGGCTTGCCGATATTAACAATCGCATACTCAGACATATTTCTACAGCCTTCACAGAAGATCCATTACGCGTGCTACGTGTCGCAAGATTTCATGCCAAGCTATTACATCTTGGCTTTACTGTTGCGCCAGAAACACTCGCACTAATGAAAGAAATTAGTCGTTCAGGTGAATTAACCGAACTCTCACCCGAGCGCATATGGCAAGAGTTTCGCAGAGGATTAAACGAAACATCGCCGCAAGCCTTTATTAAAACGCTTTATCAATGTGATGCATTAGAGCAACTACTACCTGAGCTCAACCGCTGCTTTCACACCAGTGACAATATGTTAGATGTGTCTTGTAATGTCGGCAAGCGAACCTTGGCAGCATTAGAATATGCCGCGAAACAAAATTACTCTGGCGAAGTACGCTGGGCCATTGTATTGCATGCTATTGACAGTAACAGCAGGCCAAAAAACATTATTGCTAAAGTGCTTCAAAATAAAAACAGTGATGATAATGCTGTCAAAGCCATCAGTAAGCGGCTTAGAGTGCCGAATGACTATGGTGACCTTGCAGGACTTGTTGCCTATTATATTGAGTTCGCCATTCAAGCGAAATCTGCTAAGCCGGATATTATTATTTCCTTATTGGATGCCTGCGATGCATGGCGAAGGCCGGAAAGGTTTGGGGATTTTTTGCGGACCTGTGAGGCGTTGATTTCGACCAGTCCGGAACGATCACATCAGAATTTGGGGTCAATTGCTTTTTTAAGAACGGCTTTTGAGCTTTGCAATAGTATTGATGCGAAGGAGTTTGTTGCGGCGGGAATTCGAGGTGAGGCGATTGGGGAGTCGGTGAGAAATGCTAGGAAGGTTTGTGTTGCGGAGCTGAAAAATCAGTTTTGATTTTTTTAGAAAACTTGTTTCTCGATATTCTTATGAGTCTTGCCTTTCTTTAAGCTAGCTGAATATTTTAAGTTTTAAGTTTTAAGTTCAAGATCGTCGGGGGTGGCCCGACAGCCAGTCACTTTTTGTATTCGCTTCGCTCACCCTACGGGGCGCCCTTCAGGCGCAGCGCAAACTACGCTGTGCAACAGCAACAAAAAGTAACCAAAAAATGCCGTAAGCTTAACGGCGAAGCTTAACCACGACGGGTGCATCTCGCAGTGTTGTCTTTCCAGCAGTTC